>Ga0183095_10867_pt1 | contig 49498 bp, 41 predicted proteins | sample BioMet4_FD_130346 | JGI IMG/M metagenome (GOLD analysis project Ga0183095, IMG submission 130346) | Microbial communities from bioreactor (seeded with sewage sludge) at LBNL, California, USA - Biofuel metagenome 4 (v2) (version 3) | ecosystem: Engineered > Bioreactor > Anaerobic > Unclassified ...
AATTACTTGTTTTGGATTCTTTTGAATCCTTAGAATTAACTATGGGTTAATAGTTTAAATCAACTGTTTAGTTTTCAAAGATCAAACCGCTTTTACTGACTTTTTTCGCTTTCGGCTTTCGCCGTCAGCACTATTTATATTACCATTTCAAATGCCGTTTGTCAAGAGAATTTTAAATTTATTCGTTTTTTTCTTTTGACCGCTGTTTAATCAGTTTTAACGGACAGTGATTGATTATACTATCCGATATTCCTTTTGTCAACAGTTATTTTAAAAAAAATCAAAATACAGCCTTTCGGCGCAAACAAAAAGGATACCGGCAAAACCGGCATCCTGCTATTGCACGTTCATTTAATGTACATAGTTAATAACTATGCCGAGAATAATGAATATCGCTCCGCCGATCTTTGTGTATCTTGCGAGAGTTCCCTCAAGGGAATTCCCTTTGTTTTTGCTCCAATATGAGTCGTTGCTTGACGAAGCTCCGCCTATAACGCCAAGACCAGCTGCGCGGTTGCTCTGAAGAAGAATAACTACGCACAGAAGTAATCCAACAACACCCATAATAATGGAAAGAACAGTTGCTAATGTACTCATCTTTTTCCTCCATCTACTTACAGCAATGTAATAAAAATCATGCTTTGACGCAATTATAACATATGCCATTTCATAAAACAACCATAAAATAAATAAATTTTACGATATTTCAATATCTCCTGTTTTACCTGTGTTTTCAAAATATTCGCTGTGATCGTCTATTATCTTCATTAAATATTGGGATATATAAAAATCATTGTGTCCTTTTATAATTTTTTTCAGTTCATCGGTTTTTCCTTTTTCGATGCAGACAACTATTTCCTTATTTTCATTATACGCCTCAAGCAGATCTCCGGTCGTTATGTACTGGCCAATCATACAAAGCCGTATGCAGTGAAGCATTATTGTTTTGACATGCTCCCATATGGCCACATGCCCTGAAACCGCAAAAAGCGCCTTATAAAAATTATATTCGCTTTTCATAAACTCATCTGTGTTCCTGTTTTTAGCCGCATACAGCTCAAGAAAAAGTTCTTTTTTTACCTTCTCCCGTATTCTTGGCTTTCTAATTGCAAAGTCGGAAAAAATACCGCTTTCTGTTTTTTCCAGAAGATATACCATTTCCGATACATAATGAAAATCAACTTTTGAAGCGTAAGTTCCCTTCCGAGGATAAATATTTATAAATTTTTCGTCAGCGAGAAGCAAAAGCGCCTCTCTTACAGGCGTACGGCTTACTCCAAAGCTCTGTGCAAGCTCACATTCGTTTATTGTTTCTCCCGGCTTTATTTCAAGGTACAGCAGTTTTTCAAGTATTTTATTATAAATTTCGCGTTTGCTTTTATCTGTAAGCATAGTTTATCCATCCAAATAAAAATGCCATGAAGGCATAGTTTTTTTGTAACCGGCCTTCATGGCTGAAAATTCTTATTTGAAACAGGCGGTTTTCATAACCGTCTTTATTGAAATATTAAGACAGTTCTCGTTTTTTGTCAACGGAAAATCTTTTATCTTCCTAATATATCACATACTTTTTTATAAATATCAGGAGAAACCTTTCCCGCGCCATCCTGAACAAACTGGTCATAAACGCTCTTGCAAGCAGTCTTAAACTCATTTTTGTCAACATCATTAATTGTCATTCCGTTTTTCTTAAGGGAATCCCTTAATGTAACGTTCATGTCGTCAAGCGTCTGTCTTTCAAAAGCTGCAGCCTCTTTTGCTGCTTCCTCAACAGCCTTCTGGCAGTCAGGCGACATATCGTTATAATATTTTGTCGCAATGAAAAGAGGAGCCGGAGCATAGAAGTGTTCCGTCATGGAAAGGTATTTCTGTATTTCATAAAATTTATTTGTGTCGATTATTGCAAGAGGATTTTCCTGTGCATCAAGTGTACCCTGCTGCAAAGCGGTAAAAAGCTCGCCCATCGCCATAGGTGTAGGGTCGGCGCCCATTGCCTTAAAAGTAGCCATGTGGATAGGGCTTTCCATAGTTCTTATTTTAATTCCTTTCAGATCTGACGGATGTTCGATAGGATGTACGCTGTTTGTAACGTTTCTGAAGCCGTTTTCAAACCATGCAAGGCCCTTTATTCCGTTATCCTCAACACTGTGAAGAATGCTCATTCCAAGGTCGCTGTCGCATACCTTTCTTGCTTCCTCGGTTGTATTAAACATAAAAGGAAGGTCAAAAACAAGGAACTGGTCGGTAAAGCTTGAAAGCACAGCCGTAGAAACAAGCACCATTTCCTGTGTGCCAAGCTGGAGAGCCTCAACCATATCACGTTCGTTTCCGAGGGTGGAGTTTCCAAAAACGTCAACCGTTACTTTTCCTCCCGATTTTGCTTTTGCAAGCTCCGCAAATTTTTTCAGTCCTATCTCATAAGGATGAGTATTTGCAAGAACGTGTCCAACTCTTATCTGATATTCCGCTTTTGTGCCGGAAGCTGATGAGGAAACCGACTTTGCGGCTGTTGTTGAAGCGCTTTTTGCGGCAGGTGCCGATGAAGAGGCGGTGGTGCTTCCGCAGCCGGCAAGAATGCCTGTTAATAAAGTTGATGCAATAAAAACAGTTAGAACTTTCTTTTTCATAATTATTCCCCCTTTGTATAATCACACAACATGTAACATATTAATTATACAACATTATTTTCGATTTGTAAACGAAATAAACAAACGTCAGATGTATTATTTGTATTCTGCGAATTATATTTTATCTGAGCTTGACATATTGCCTGAAAATATATATTATTTTTATAATTTGAAACAGAAGGGAAATATATTTATGATTGATGTTTTGTTTAAAGCGTTTTCTTTTGTAGCGGTTATTGTTTGCGGATATATCATTAAGAAGAAAGGCGGCTTCGGCGACAGTGCTCTAAAGCTTGTTTCCGCTCTTGCTCTCAATATCACCTTGCCCGCTTCGGTTATATCAAGCTTTGCGGCCTTTAAAAAAGACAACACAATATTCATGCTTATGCTTCTTGGCCTCGGAATAAATCTTGCAATGTCTTTTTTCGCTTTTGTGATAAGCAGAAAGCGGAGCCGCGGTATAGGAATACTGTATATGATGAACTGTCCCGGATTTAATATAGGTTCTTTTTCACTTCCCTTTATACAGGGCTTCATAGGCCCTTCAGGCGTTGTAACAGCCTGCATGTTTGATACCGGAAACGCCCTTATGACATGCGGCGGAAACTATGCCCTTACCTGTGCCGCCGTAGGAAGCGGAGCCGGCAAAAAATTCGGTGTAAAGGATTTTGCTTACAAGCTTCTTTCCTCTGTTCCGTTTGACACTTATCTTGCGGCGCTTTTGCTTGCCATATTTAATGTCAGGCTTCCGCAGCCGGCAGTAAATCTTCTTTCAACCGCAGCCGGAGCCAACGGCTTTATGGCCATGCTTATGCTTGGCTTAAGTCTTGATTTTGATATTTCAAAGGAATACATGACAGAAATTATAAAGCTTCTTATATTAAAATACGGACTGGCGGCTTTTTGCGCCTATATAATATATTTCAAATTGCCTCTTGACTCTCTTTTAAAAAGTGTGCTTACTATAATTGTCTTTTCTCCAACCTCCGCCCTTGTGCCTGCTTTTACACAAAAGCTTGACGGAAACGTAAAGGCGTCGGGCTTCATAGCTTCGGCTTCAATAGTAATAAGCGTGGCGGTAATAACAATAATAATTGCGGCGACAAATTTTAACGTATAAATATAAATATCGTTGTATGTTTATTCAAATACATTTTTCCGGCAGATGTTAATTTCTGCCGTTTTTTTTGCGCGAATTATGTAAACCGGTCTTCAATTTTCCTACATTATTATATATTTGGTATTTGAACTGTTTTTTAGTTGTTAAACAAAGGTTTTTGTGATATAATTTTAAAGATGTAGTAAGAAAGAAAAGTAAGGAGAGAACATAATGGCTGATGAGTATAACGAAAGTCAGATTCAGGTCCTTGAGGGCCTTGAGGCCGTAAGAAAACGCCCCGGAATGTATATCGGCTCCACAAGCGCAAGAGGTCTTCACCATCTTGTATATGAGATAGTCGATAACTCCGTTGACGAGGCTCTTGCGGGATACTGCAGCGAAATAGACGTAATAATCCATTCCGACGACACCGTTTCCGTTAAGGATAACGGCCGCGGAATACCTACGGGAATACATCCTACAAAAGGAATACCTGCCGTAGAAATGGTTTTTACCGTTCTTCACGCAGGCGGAAAATTCGGCGGCGGCGGATATAAGGTGTCAGGCGGCCTTCACGGCGTTGGCGCGTCGGTTGTCAATGCTTTAAGCGAATGGCTCGAGGTGGAGATTCACCGTGACGGAAAGGTACACCGCCAGAGATATGAAAGAGGCAATATAGCCACACCTTTGCAGGAAGTCGGAGATTCCGACCTTCACGGCACATACGTCCGTTTTAAGCCGGACAGTGAAATTTTTGAGGAAACCGTATTCGATTTTGACATTCTTGCCACAAGACTTCGTGAAACGGCGTTTCTTACAAAGGGTCTTAAAATCAACCTTACCGATGAACGCGAGGGAAAAGAACAGAAAAAATCCTTCCATTACGAAGGCGGCATAAAGGAGTTTGTTCAGTACATCAACCGTTCAAAAACGCCTATCTACGACCAGGTTTTTTATGCCGAGGGCGAAAAAGACGGAATGCTTGTTGAAATTGCCTTCCAGCACAACGACGGCTTCAACGAAAGCATACACACCTTTGTAAATAATATCAACACAACCGAAGGCGGAACGCATCTTGAGGGCTTCAAGGCTGCTCTTACAAAAACACTAAACGATTACGCCCACAAGGTTGGCATACTTAAGGAAACCGACAAAAATCTTTCAGGAGACGATGTTCGCGAAGGCCTTACGGCTGTAATAAGCCTTAAGATAGAGGACCCGCAGTTTGAGGGCCAGACAAAAACCAAACTTGGAAACAGCGACGCAAAAGGCGCTGTTATATCTGTGTTTTCAGAACAGCTTACGTATTTTCTTGAAGAAAATCCGGCTGTGGGAAAAACCATATTTGAAAAGGCGATTCTTGCTTCACGCGCCCGTGACGCGGCAAAAAAAGCCCGCGAGCTTGTAAGAAGAAAGACCGGCCTTGATACAACGCGTCTTCCGGGAAAGCTTACCGACTGTTCCGACAGAGATCCCAAAAACTGCGAAATATATATCGTTGAGGGAGATTCCGCCGGCGGTTCCGCCAAAAAAGCAAGAGATCCAAAAACACAGGCTGTGCTTCCGTTAAGAGGAAAAATACTTAACGTTGAAAAGTCACGCCTTGACAGGATACTTTCAAGCGATACCATCCGTTCAATGATAACTGCTTTCGGAACCGGTATTTCCGAGGATTTTGACATAACAAAGCTTCGCTACCACAAAATAGTAATTATGACCGATGCCGATGTTGACGGAGCACACATAAGAACACTGCTGCTTACGTTCTTTTACCGTTATATGACGCCGCTTATCGAGGAGGGCAAGGTATATATTGCACAGCCGCCTCTTTACAGGGTTGAAAAAAACAAGCAGCATTACTACGTTTACGACGATGAGCATCTTGAAAAGCTCTATAACGAAATCGGAAAAACAGGAATAAAAGACATCCAGCGTTATAAAGGTCTTGGTGAAATGGACTTTGACCAGCTTCGTGACACCACAATGGACATCAAAAACCGTATACTCAAAAAAGTTGAGCTTTCGGACGCTGTAGAAGCCGATGAAATTTTTTCGATGCTTATGGGCGATGAGGTTGAGCCGAGAAAAGAATTTATAAACGAAAACGCAAAATATGTTCAGGATCTCGACTATTGATTTTAAACAAACCGAAAGGACGTATCATAAATGAGTGAAGAAATTGACAAGGTACAAAGCGTCGATTTGAGCAAGGAAATGAAAAACTGCTATATAAGCTACGCAATGAGCGTTATTATAGCAAGAGCCCTGCCCGATGTACGTGACGGCTTAAAGCCTGTTCAGCGACGTATTTTGTACTCTATGGGCGAAATGAACCTCGACCCTTCGAAGGGCTACAGGAAATCGGCCCGTATAGTTGGAGATACAATGGGTAAATATCACCCTCACGGCGACAGCTCCATATATGAAGCCATGGTGCGTATGGCGCAGAATTTCTCAATGCGTTATATGCTTGTTGACGGCCACGGAAACTTTGGCTCCATCGACGGCGACGGCGCCGCGGCAAGCAGGTATACAGAAGCTAAAATGAGCCGTATTGCCGTTGAAATGCTGCGTGACATAGACAAAGACACAGTCGACTTTGTACCTAACTACGACGAAAACGAAAAAGAGCCGGTAGTTCTTCCAAGCCGTGTTCCCAATCTTCTTATAAACGGTTCTGCGGGCATTGCGGTAGGCATGGCGACAAATATACCGCCTCACAACATAAATGAGGTTATAGACGGCGTTGTGCGCGTTATTGACAACCATATAGCACGCAGGGAAACAACCATAGACGAGCTTTTGGAAATTATAAAAGGCCCGGATTTTCCTACAGGGGCAAACATACTTGGAAAAAGCGGCATAAGAGCAGCATATAAAACAGGCCGCGGAAAAATAATTGTACGTTCACAGGCTGAAATAGAAACTCTGCATAACGGACGTGAGCGCATAGTCGTTACCGAAATACCCTACCAGGTAAACAAGGCACGCCTTGTGGAAAAAATAGCCGAGCTTGTAAAAGACAAAAAAATAGACGGTATAAGCGACATTCTTGATGAGTCGGCAGGCGACGACATAAAGATAACAATAGATATAAAAAAGGATTTCAACTCAAACGTAATCCTCAATCAACTGTATAAATATACATCTTTGCAGGAAAGCTTTGGCGTTATAATGCTTGCTCTTGTAGACGGAAAACCTGAGGTTTTGACACTCAAACAGATGCTTGAGGAATATATAAAACATCAGATAAACGTCGTTACAAGAAGAACACGCTTTGACCTTGACAAGGCTGAAAAAAGAGCGCACATACTTGAAGGCTTAAGAATAGCCATTGAAAACATAGACGAAGTAATCAGGGTCATCCGTGAAAGCTACGACGACGCGAAAGAAAAGCTTATGGCGCGTTTTGCCCTTTCGGAAATACAGGCGCAGGCCATACTTGAAATGCAGCTGAGGCGTTTGCAGGGTCTTGAACATGAAAAAATAGATGCCGAATATGCCGACCTTATGAAGATGATAGCTTATTATAAAGACCTGCTTTCAGATGAAAACAAACTTCTCGGAGTAATAAAAACCGAGATAACAGCAGTAAAAGAAAAGTATGGTGATCAAAGACGTACACGCCTGATTAATAATCCGGGCGAAATAGACATAGAAGATCTTATTGCCGACGAAGCAAGCGTTATTACTCTTTCAACCAGAAACTATGTAAAACGTATGCCTCTTGATACATATAAGAGCCAAAACAGAGGCGGACGCGGAATAATAGGTATGCAGACAAGGGATGAAGATTTCATAAAGGATCTCTTTATATGCACAAGCCACGACATGATGCTCTTTTTCACAAACAAAGGCCGTGTTTACCGCATGAAGGCTTATGAAATACCGGAAGCCGGACGTACCGCCCGCGGAGTTTCAATAGTAAACCTTATTGAAATAGCTCAGGACGAAAAGATAAGTGCCATAATTCCGGTACAGGAATTTGCCGAAAATACATTTCTTACAATGATAACAAAGAGCGGACTTATCAAAAAGACAGACATGATGAGCTACTCAAACATAAGAAAAGGCGGACTTAACGCGATAAATCTTCGTGAAGACGACGAGCTTATAGCCGTTATGGTTACAGACGGAAGCAAGGATATATTCTGCGCTACGCATAAAGGCTGTGGAATACGCTTTAATGAAGACGATGCACGAGCCCTCGGCAGAGCTGCAATTGGCGTAAAAGCCATAAAGCTGAGAAAAGACGACTATGTGGTTTCGGCCGGAGTAATAGACGAAAGCATGAAGCTTCTTACCGTTACTGAAAACGGCTACGGAAAACGTACCGAAATATCCGAATTAAACGTACAAAACAGAGGCGGAATGGGTGTAAAAATCCATCAGATTACGCCTAAAACAGGACTTATAGCCGGAACTCTTATGGTTGCCGACGGCGAAGAAGTAATGCTTATTACATCCGAAGGAATAATAATAAGACTTCGCGCAAACGATATTTCAACAGTAGGACGTGCAACACAGGGCGTCAAGCTTATAAATCTCAATGATGGAATAAGCGTAGTTTCTGCGGCAAAAATTTCTTCTGAGCGCATAGCCGAGGAAGATTCACAGCTTGATGAAAACGGGAACAACGCTGAAGACGGAGATTTTTTAGGTGATTTTACATCGGATGAAAACAATAACGATGAAAATAACGACGACTAATAAGCAAAGGAGTAAAGTTATGGACAAAAAACTTTCAGATTTTGTTTATGAAAAAACGCATGAGCTTATGAACGCGCATTCATGCTGCTCAGCAGCAAAAACAGCAGCACAAAATTGGCTTGACGCGTTAGGAACGCCAAAAGAAGCAGAAGAAACAAAAAAATATATTTCAGAGCTTGAAGAGGATGTTCTGCCTTTAGACGCAGTAATAGCATTTACACAGTCACCGGCCGGAACAAAGTTTTTCGGCGCCGAAAAAGCAGAAAAAATAAATTTGCACGCCAAAGAAATAAAAGCACAGGGAAAAACAGTATGTGACTGCCCTGCCTGCACGGCGGCAACGGCAATACTTGAAAAAAAGAGCGAGCTTATTTAAAAAAAATATATATTATGGCATCGGATAAAACCGATGCCATTTTTTTAATGAAATTTTATATTGTTTTAAAGCTATATTTTTTATAAAACTAAATTAATTGCTTTTATATCAGTTTTTTTTTTAATACATTAAACATGGCTATTGCTTTAAACAGTTCCGTAATATAAAATGTAGTCATAAAGAAAAAATATTTTAAGGAGGAAAGCCTGATGGAAATACCTGATTGGAGAGAAATTTACAAATCAAAGATAGTGTCGGCTCAGGAAGCTATAGGCTACATTAAAAGCGGTGACAGAGTTGTAATAGGACACGCGGCTGCCGAACCTACATATCTTGTAGACACAATGGTAGAAAACTACCAGACATTTGAAAACGTTGAAATATGCCATGTAGTTTCTCTTGGTGAGGGAAAATATACGGCTCCTGAAATGGAAGGCCATTTTCGCTTTAACGGCTTTTTCGTTTCAAACTGCACACGGGAAACGGTAAATAACGGTACCGGAGACTATACTCCTATTTTCTTTCATGAGGTGCCAAAGCTTTTCAAAACATGCCTTCCTGTAGACGTTGCACTTGTAATGGTTTCAAAGCCGGATAAGCACGGACTTTGCTCCTTTGGCCCATCCGGAGATTATACAAAACCTGCTGCGGAAAATGCAAAAATCGTAATTGCACAGGTAAATGAAAATATGCCGCGTACATTTGGTTCAAACCATATACATGTTCGTGATATAGACTTTATTGTTGAAAAAAATCAGCCTATGCTTGAGATACAGCCTTCAAAAATAGGCGTTCTCGAAAGCAAAATAGGAAAATACTGCGCTTCTCTTATAAAAGACGGCGACTGCCTTCAGCTTGGAATAGGCTCTATACCTGAATCCGTTCTTACTTTTATATGGGACAGAAAAAATCTCGGCCTGCATACGGAAATGGCTTCCGACGGAATTGTTGACCTTATAGAAGCCGGAGTTATAAATAACAAGGCAAAAACACTCAATCCTAACCGCAGTGTAATTACATTTTGCATGGGTACTCAAAAGCTGTATGACTTTATCGATGACAATCCCAATATCGCTCTTTATTCAGTTGACTACGTAAACGACCCTATGAATATTGCCCGTGAAGACAACATGGTTTCGATAAATTCATGTATACAGGTAGATCTTATGGGCCAGGTAGACGCCGAAAGTATTGGTTTAAGACAGTACAGCGGTGTTGGAGGACAGGTTGATTTTGTCCGCGGAGCCGCAATGAGCAAAGGCGGAAGAAGCATAATAGCCATGCCTTCCACAGCCGCAGGCGGAACAGTAAGCAGAATAGTTCCGTTTTTAGACCCGGGAACAGCCGTTACAACATCAAGAAACGACGTACATTATATTGTAACGGAATACGGAATTGCCGAACTTAAGGGACAGACTTTAAGAGAGAGAGCAAAAAGACTTATAAAAATAGCTCATCCACAGTTTAGAGATGAGCTTAAAGCGGAATACGAAAGACGTTTTCTTCAGCACTACGATAATTAACAATAAAAAAAGACATTTGCGACTAAAAAATCGCAGGTGTCTTTTTTTATATATCATGAATAATATTTCCTTTTTCAACTTTAAAAAGCTTTGCTTTTCCGGTGTATTTTTTTATTGTATCCTCGATACCGGTACATGTAATTACGGTTTGAATATCATTAATACAGTCCATAAGAAAATACTGTCTTTTTTCATCAAGCTCGCTTAATACATCATCCAAAAGAAGCACCGGCTTTTGATTTGTTTCACTTTCAATTATGTCAACCTGTGCAAGCTTTGCACAAAGAGCAGCCGTCCTCTGTTGCCCCTGAGAGCCATAAATTCTTGCATTGCTGCCGTTTATTACAAATTCTATATCGTCCCTGTGCGGGCCATAATTTGTCGTTCCCGAAAAAATATCACGTTCAGTGGCTTCTTTAAGCTTTTCCTCAAACGCTTCTTCCGTAATATCGGCACAATATTCAAGAGAAAGTTCTTCCTTTCCGTCCGATATAAACTTATGCCTGAGAGAAGCTATGTCACTTATTTTTTCAATAAACTTGCGCCTTTCCTTTATAAGTTTGCAGCCATACTGCACAAGTTGTGAATCCCATGCAAATAAAGTTTCTTTAAGAGAAGGGTTTTTCTGAATATTTTTAAGTAAATTATTTCTGTGCTTTAAAACCCTGTAGTACTGTGAAAGAGCATCACAGTAAACGGGATCAAGCTGTGCCAGCTGCATATCCATAAACTTTCGGCGCTCTGAAGGCGCGCTCTTTATAAGCTGCAAATCGTCAGGCGAAAAAATAACCGTATAAAGCGTGCCAAAAAGTTCACTGCTCTTTTTAACGGCAATCCCGTTTACCGCTATTCCCTTTCGCTCACTGATCTTTATGTGAGCGTCTATTCTGTCTGATAAATTATTTTCTCTTTTTACATAAAGTCTGACATGCGCTTCTTTTTCGCCAAACAGCACAAGTTCCCTGTCATATTTTGTTCTCTGGCTTCTGCCGGTTGAACAAACATATATAGCTTCAAGAAAATTGGTTTTTCCCTGGGCGTTTTCACCGAAAAATATATTTACGCCTCCATCAAGAGTGACGTCAGCATTTGCTATATTTCTGAAATTTTTAAGCGTTACCCCGGTAACTTCCACTTATTTTCATTCCTGTCCCTGTATTTTGATGTCTTCCTCTCCGGCTACCGAAACTATATCTCCGGGATATATTTTTTTTCGCAGTTCGGTCACTTTTTCTCCGTTGCGCTTTATGCTTCCGTTTTCAACAAGCCCTTTGGTATCCGAACCCATAGCCACATATCCGGCAAGCTTCATAAGCTGATTAAGTTTTATATATTCGGTTTTAATAATAATATTTTTCATTATTTTCCCTCTTTTTTACATTCTTAAAGGAAGCACGAGATATTTGAAACAGTCCCCATTTTCAGGTTTTATAATGCATGGGCTTAAAGCTCCGTTAAACTGAATGCATACGCTTTCATCCTCGCAGGCTCTCAAAGCTTCTATTAAAAACCTCGGGTTAAAAGCAATCTTAAGATTTTCGCCTTCGCTTGAGCATTCAACCTCTTCATATGCCTTGCCTATTTCCGTTTGTGCCGTTAAAACAATTTTTCCGCCTGAAATTTCAAGCTTCACAGGCATTTTTTTGTTGTCTCTCGAAATAAGCGTCGCCCTTTCAAGAGCAGATATAAAATCATCGCAGTTTACGCTTATTTTTGTTTTATATTCATTTGTAAATGTCTGGTCATATTTTATGTAGTCGCCCTCTATAAGACGAGATACAATAATATTTTCATTTATACTGAAAAGAATATGTTTATCAGTTATATAAATTTCAGCTGTTGATTCTTCATCATCAGAAAGAATACGGCTTATTTCACGCATTGCCTTTGCCGGTACTATTACCTTTGCATCGCCCGGCTGTTCGTCAATGTCTGTTTTTCTGTACGATATTCTGAAGCCGTCAACTGCAACTATCTCTGCACATTTGCTTTTTATTTCCAAAAGCTCACCTGTAAGTACAGGTTTTGTTTCATCATCAGCCACTGAAAAAATGGTTTCATTTATCATTCTTTTAAGTTCACACTGCTTTATGGTATAGCCATTGTTTTTTTCAACGTCAGCAATAGCCGGAAAATCAGCTGCGTCTGATGTCATTATGTTAAATTCACTCATGGCACAGTTTATTTTTGCCGTTTTTCCGTCAGAGGTATCTATGGTAACTTCATTTCCGTTAAGCTTTCGTATTATTTCCGAAAAAAGTCTTGCCTCAATGGCTGCTTTTCCGTTTTCTTCTGTTTCGCTTTCTATAGGCGCCGAATTTATTCCTATCTCAAGGTCATTTCCGGTAAGGCTTATTTTTCCGTCTTCGGCTGTTATCAACACACATTCAAGTATAGGCATAGTTGTTCTGCTGCTTACTGCTTTAGAAACTGTATTTATTGCGTTGTTAAGTTCTTCTTTGTTACATGTGAATTTCATTTTTGTTTACAACTCCTTTCACCTGCATATAACTAAATAAATAAGTTGTTTTTAGTAATCATAGTAATAGTGGCTGTGAAAATGTGGAAAAGGTATTTTTTGCCTGTTTTTTGCTTATTTTTTCATGTAGACAACATTGTAAATAACTTATATTTTTTAAAGAGGGTTATCCACAGTTTTAACATGCTTAAATTTGCACTTGTTTTTTCAACAATCAACTCACAAAAAATCCACTTGTTAGTGTGGATTAATTTTATCCACAATTTTATTCTTCCCTGGATTTTTTTGTTAGAAATTCGTTTTCATTCTAACAGAAACAATAAGCTTGAATATTTAATAATTGTTAAAAAAATATCATTACAGCCCTTTTATTCTTTTCTCAAGCTCAAGCAATGTTTCCGAAAGCTTTTCGTCCTTTTCTATATCCTTTTCTATTTTGTTTATGGCATGAAGTACTGTTGTGTGATCTCTTCCGCCATAGTCCTCGCCTATTTTTGAAAGAGATATATCCAGAAGCTTTCTTGAAAGATACATTCCTATCTGTCTTGGATACGCAATGTTTTTAGGCTTTTTTGTACTCTTAAGGTCGTCAACCGAAATTTTGAAATAATTCGCTATTATTTCCTGAATAAAGTCAACATTCATATTGTTTTCGTTTGAGTGATCAAAAACATCTTTCATTGCTTCCTCAGCAAGTTCAACTGTTATTTCCTTATTTGTAAGAGTTGCAAAAGCCACTATTCTTGTAAGAGCGCCTTCAAGCTCACGGATATTTGTAGCTATGTATTTTGCTATGTAGTTCATTACGCTGTCGGGAACTATAAGCCCGTCCATTTTTGCTTTTTTTCGCAGTATTGCTATCCTTGTTTCATAATCAGGCGGCTGAATATCTGCAATAAGACCCCATTCGAAACGTGTCTTAAGTCTTTCTTCCAGAGTTTTGATTTCTTTTGGCGGACGGTCGGAAGAAATTATGATTTGCTTGTTGCTTGAATAAAGAGCGTTGAAGGTATGGAAAAATTCCTCCTGCGTACGTTCTTTTTGGGCAATAAATTGTATATCGTCTATAAGCAGAACATCTATATTGCGGTATTTATTGCGGAATTCTTCATTCTTATTTGTTGATATCGAATTTATAAGTTCGTTTGTAAATGTTTCGCTTGTTACATAAAGCACACGTGATGACGGCTGATGCTCAAGAATATAATGCGCTATTGAATGCATAAGATGTGTTTTTCCAAGACCTGCGTTTCCGTAAAGAAAAAGCGGATTATATGCTCCTGCCGGAGATTCGGCAACTGCAAGAGAAGCCGCGTGTGCCATTCTGTTGCTGTTGCCTACAACAAAAGACTCGAATACATACTTCGGGTTTAGATTCATTGAGTAAATATTGTCTTTTTTACTTTCTGTTTGTGCCTGAGGCATACGTTTCATGCTGTCTTCACTTGTAATAAGCACATTAAGCTGCCTGTGTGAAACAGAAGAAATGGCATTTGTTATAAGTCTGATAAATTTATTGTCAACCTGTGTTTTACTGAAATCGTTTTCGGCTTCAAGAACTATATCGTTTCCGTCCGCACTAAGAACTTTTAAAGGATTTATCCAGGTTTCGAACTGTATCCCGTCTATTTCATTTTTCAGTATATCCAGAGTCTGCTTCCAGATAACGTCTATATCGTTCATTTTATCCTCCCCGTAAATAAAAAAAGGTATACAAACAAAGCCATAAGGCTGTGAAGTTTTGTAAAAAAAAGTTATCCACACAAGTTATCCACACGATGTGTATAACTTTTATTTTATCAACTTATCTTTTGTGTAGCAAAGAAATCATTGAAAAGCCTGTAAAAAATAGCTTTTTGATTATACACCCAGGCTTATACACATTTCAACAGCGGTATTTCGGTCTGTTTGTGAAAGGATTTTGTGTATAACAAATATGTTTTCAACCGATGTACATAAAAAAATGTGGAAAAACGCTTTATAATTACCTATAGTACCAAAAAAAAATGATTTTAGCAATAACAGAGAAAACAGATATTTAACCTGTTTTTTATTAACAGCCTTGTAATTTGTGTATAATTATTATTGGAAACAATAATAAAAAGGATTTAAAAGCAGGTTTTGTGATTTATATAATTTTGAAAACAATATGTTGAGGCTTATTAAAAAAGTGCCGAAAATTTTTAATCTGAAAAAATTTTAAAGCATTTTTATATTGAAAAGCTGTAAATAATGTCCTTGACGATTGAAGTTTTATTTATTATAATATTTACGTGTTTTTATGTAAGAACGTAAGTATTCGGTTAAGGAGGTGCTTGTAAATGAAAATGACATTCCAGCCTAAGAAAAGACAGAGAAGCAAAGTTCACGGCTTCAGAAAAAGAATGGCTACTGCTAACGGCAGAAAGGTTTTATCAGCAAGAAGAAAAAAAGGCAGAAAAGTTTTATCAGCATAATTTTTCTTAAGTTTTCACGGGCCGCATTCAAGTGGCCTTTTGTTTTAAGCTTTGATTTTCTCTGCGGGGATGTGGTGTTTTGAAAAATACTGAGTCACTGAAAAAAAATTTCCAGTTCAGGCTTGTATATAATAAAGGCAGATCCATGGCCAACAGGTTTCTTGTGGTATATGCCGTAAAAAATAAAAAATACCAAAACAGCAACCGCCTTGGTATATCTGTAAGCAAAAAAGTAGGCAAAAGCGTTGTAAGAAGCAGAGTAACGCGTCTTATACGTGAAAGCTACCGTCTTTCGGAAGCAAACATCGCCTGCGGCTATGACATAGTAGTTATTGCCCGCGTTAATTCGGCGCAGGCTTCCTACAGAGAAATAGAAAAGGCTCTTTTAAGCCTGCTTAAAAAACAGGAGCTTTATTTGCAGCGTTCATAAATAAAACACATATATCCGGAAACTTTAATCGTATGCTGTGCCAAAAAAAGAGCACAGAGATATCCGGACTGAAAAACAGGTTCGGATTGCTGCTTTTTGCGGAGGAAAAAATGTTTAAGAAACTGACGCTTTCGCTTATAAGGTTTTATCAGCTTGCCATATCGCCGTATCATAAGCCGTGCTGCAGATTTACACCTTCATGCAGCCGCTATGCGTATGAAGCCGTTTTAAAATACGGCGCCATAAAAGGCGGACTGCTTGCTGTATGGCGTGTGCTCAGATGCAATCCCTTCAATAAGGGCGGGTATGATCCCGTTCCTTGACAAAAAGCGGATTTCTTATTAGGAGGACTGAATTTTGCTCAATTCGTTTATCACTCTTGCTTTATATTCAAACACCACAAAAAAACCCGGCGTTATAATAGGGCCTATAGCAACACTTATGGGTACAATATATAACGTGCTTTTTAATTTCATCTACAACATATCTCCTGCGTATTCGCTTGGCTTTGCCATAATACTTTTTACAATTGTGGTAAAGCTTGTTTTGACGCCTCTTGCCTATAAACAGCAGAAGTCGACTTACGCAATGACAAAGCTTCAGCCGGAAATGGAAAAAATAAAAAAGAAATATGCCGGAAAAAGAGATATGGAAAGCCAGCAGAAAATGTCGATGGAGCTTCAAAAGCTTCAAAAAGACAACAATGTAAGTATGCTTGGCGGATGTCTTCCTGCCATTATACAGCTTCCTATATTGTATGCCCTTTTCTATATTTTCCAGCAGGCGTATAACTATGTAGATGTAATAAACCAGCTTTATACAAATGTTGCAAACGTACTTTTGACAATACCTGCCGATACGCGTGTGTCGGTGCTTAAAGATATAGTGCTTGCAAAAGGCTTGAATATTGACGTGGCGTCTGTTGACCAGCTTAAAATGCTTATTTCCACTCTTTCATCAAACGACTGGAGCGGAATTATTTCAAATATCGGAAGCTACGCAAGCGGTCTTACTCCTTTGCTCAGCCAGATACATGAGGTAGAATATTTCTTTGGAATAAGCCTTGTATCGAAAATCACACTATCGTTTCCAAGCATCCTTATACCTGTTTTTGCCGGCTTAACGACATATTTCCAGTCTAAGGTGCTTATGAACAAGAACACGGCCTCTACCGACAAAAATGACCCAAGTGCAATGATGTCAAAGCAGATGCTTTATATAATGCCTGTATTTATGGCTGTTATCTGTTATATGTCGCCTGCGGCTTTGGGCGTATACTGGATTGCCTCAAACGTAATTACGGCTATACAGACAGTTATAATAAATAAACATTATGAAAAGCTTGACATGAAAAAGGAGGCTGCAAAATAATGCAGGAAATAACAGTATCCGCAAAGACCGAAGAAAAGGCCGTTCAGGATGCGGTGCTTAAGCTTAATGTGGCTTCGGCCGACGAGCTTGAAATAGAAATAATTGAGAAAAGTTCAAAAGGTTTCCTCGGCTTCGGAGGAAAAGACGCCGTAATAAAGGCAAGAATAAAGTTTGATCCTGAAAAGACAGCTAAAAAATTTCTTAGGGAAATGTTTGCAGCTATGGGCATAGTTGTTGAAATAGATACAGAGCTTAAGGATAAGCAGCTTCTTATAAACTTAAAAGGCGGCGATATGGGAATACTTATAGGAAAAAGAGGCCAGACTCTTGATTCCATACAGTATCTTGTAAACCTTGTAGTAAATAAAGGGGATGCGCCGTATCTTAGCATAACGCTTGACACGGAAAATTATCGCCAAAGACGTAAGGAAACCCTTGAATCTCTTGCATATAACCTTGCAAAAAAGGTTAAACAGACAGGGCGCAAGGTTGTTCTTGAACCGATGAATCCGTATGAAAGACGCATAATTCATTCAAGCCTCCAGAATAACCGTTATGTAACTACATATTCGGAGGGTGAAGAGCCTTTCAGAAATGTTGTAATTGCTCTTAAGGATAAGGATTCAAAAGATACCAGAGATACAAAAGAAATTAAGGCCGCTTCAAAATCAGCGGAAGCATGATATGATAATCAAAACCAGAGTGGTTTGAAATTGATTCGCGAATAAGGGATTAAAGTTTCTTATTTGTGCAAAGAAAGTGAGTATTTTCGAAGGCTTTGGCCGTATTTTGAAAATATCTCACTTTCTTGTTCTATTTGCTTTTTTGTTTAAAATACAGGAATGGTAAAAATATGAATGAATATATAGACGATGTAATAGCCGCAATATCAACTCCGGCAGGAGCCGGAGGAATAGGAATAGTAAGGCTGAGCGGAAAAGGTTCGGTTGAAATAGCCGATAAGCTTTTTAAAAGCAGGTCGGGAAAAAGTCTCACAGACAGAAAAAGCCATACTATAACCTATGGTTATGTTTATGACGAAAAAGGAAATATAATAGACGAAACTCTTGTAAGTGTAATGCTTGCGCCTAAAACCTATACCTGTGAGGACACTGTTGAAATAAACTGCCACGGCGGGTCAAAATGTACATCAAAGGTGCTTGAAAGAGCATTAAACTGCGGCGCACGTATGGCACAGGGCGGTGAGTTTACAAAACGGGCTTTTTTAAACGGCAGGCTTGATCTTTCACAGGCCGAAGCAGTAATAGATATAATTAATTCCAAAACAGATTCCGGCCGCCAGGCGGCAGTAAATCAACTGGAAGGAAAACTCGGCAAAAAAGTGCGTCAGATGCGCAAAAAACTTATAGACGCAATTTCAACAATAGAAGCGGCTATCGATTATCCGGAGCACGATATTGAGGAGGAAACATATGCTTCCTTAATCAAAATAAGCAATGACGTGCTTTGCGAAACAAAAGAACTTTTGAAAACCGCAGACGCCGGAAGAATAGTAAGAGAAGGCATTAAAACCGTTATACTGGGAAAACCGAACGTAGGAAAAAGCTCGCTTTTGAATTTTCTTCTGGATGAGGAACGCGCAATAGTGACCGACGTTCCCGGAACAACAAGGGATACAGTTGAAGAATTTGTAAATATATCCGGAGTGCCGGTAAATATAATAGATACGGCAGGCATAAGGGATACGGGAGACAAAGTAGAAAAAATAGGCGTTGAGAGATCAATAAAAAGCGCCGAAAACGCCGATCTTATATTGCTTGTGCTTGATTCGTCAAGAGAACTGGATTTGGATGACTGCCGGCTTATTGATTTTGTAAAAAGCAGGAAGTATATAGTTATTTTGAATAAAACCGACCTTGAGCCAAAATTTAAAGCCTCTGATATCGGTATCGACAAAAATAATATAATTGAGATTTCCATAAAGGAAAATACCGGTACTCAAGACCTTATAAAACGTATGAAAGAAATGTTTTTCGGCGGAGATGTTGAAATAAAAAATGACCTTATGATAACAAACAGCCGTCATAAAAACGCTCTTTTTGAAACGGCGGAAAGCCTTAAGGCGGCAATCAACACAATAGAGTCGGGAATGCCTGAGGATTTTGTGTCGATGGATCTTTCGCAGGCTGTTGAGCATTTAGGCGAAATAACCGGAGAAAGCATGAGAGAGGATATTTTAAACAGGATATTTGAGAAGTTTTGCGTGGGAAAATAAAGCAGTTTGGGAGTTGAAAAAAATGCAGACCGAAAATGAATCAAAAACGACATATACTGCCGATAATATAGATGTAGCCGTAATTGGCGCCGGACATGCCGGATGCGAAGCGGCTCTTGCGTGTGCCCGTCTGGGCCTTGATACGGCGGTTTTTGCCATAAATCTTGATTCAATAGCAATGATGCCGTGCAACCCGTCGGTAGGCGGAAGCTCAAAGGGACATCTTGTACGCGAGATAGATGCTCTTGGCGGCGAAATGGGCAAAAATATAGATAAAACATACCTCCAGATAAAAATGCTTAATACCTCAAAGGGGCCGGCTGTGTATTCGCTAAGAGCACAGGCCGATAAAAACAGGTATAAAGAAGCAATGAAAAAAACAATGGAAGAAACGCCGAACCTTAAAATCAAGCAGGCCGAGGTAACAGGAATAATCGTAGAAAACGGCGTGGTTAAAGGTGTCAGAACCTATGCCGGAGCAATATTTTACGCAAAAGCCGTAATAATTGCAACCGGAACATATCTTAAAGCCCGCTGCCTTTTCGGTGAAACCATAGTTCAGTCCGGCCCAAACGGGCTTAAAGCGGCAACAGGCCTAAGCCAGAGCCTTCTTGACAACGGTATTTCCCTATACCGCTTTAAAACCGGAACTCCGGCACGAATAGACAAAAAAACGGTGGATTTTTCAAAAATGACTCCACAGTATGGCGACAGAGATATAGTCCCTTTTTCTTTTGAGGACACACCTGAAAAAATAAACCGTGAACAGGTTGAATGCTATCTTACATACACCAATGAAAAAACACATGAAATAATACGCCAAAATCTTGACCGCTCACCTCTTTATGCCGGCGTCATAAAAGGCACAGGGCCTCGTTATTGTCCGTCGATAGAGGACAAAGTTGTGCGTTTTGCAGATAAAGAAAGACATCAGATTTTTATTGAGCCGGAAGGTGAAAGCACAAATGAGCTTTATGTTCAGGGAATGAGCTCGTCGCTTCCCGAAGAAGTGCAGATAGCGCTGTACCACACAGTACCGGGGCTTGAAAAATGCGAATTTATGCGTACTGCCTATGCAATAGAATACGACTGCATAGACGCTACTCAGCTTAAACTGAGCCTTGAATTTAAAAATATCCACGGACTGTTTGGAGCCGGACAGTTTAACGGCACAAGCGGTTACGAAGAAGCTGCGGCTCAGGGGCTTATTGCCGGAATAAACGCGGCTATGTATGTTCAAAAAAAGCCGCCTGTTGTGCTCAAACGTTCCGATGCCTATATTGGCGTGCTTATAGACGACATAGTAACAAAAGGAAGCCGTGAACCATATCGAATGATGACTTCCCGCGCCGAATACCGCCTGCTTTTAAGACAGGACAACGCCGACGAACGTCTTACGCCTATTGGCCATGAGGTAGGGCTTATATCCGACGAAAGATATTCCCGATTTATAGAAAAAGAAAAAATGATAGCTGCCGAAAAAGAACGTATCTGCTCTGTTATAATAGGAAAAACTGAAAAAGTAAACTCGTTTTTGGAGCAATATTCTTCATCTCCTATAAAAAGCGGGGTTAAGCTTTCAGAGCTTTTAAAACGTCCGGAGCTTGATTACGACAAGCTTTCGCAAATAGATCCCGACCGCCCTATACTTCCGAAGGATGTGCGCGACGAGGCTGCCATACAGATAAAATACGAAGGCTATATAAAACAGCAGATGAACACGGTTGAACAGTTTATAAAGCTTGAAAATCGACTGCTTCCTGAGAACATAGAATATAAAACCGTACACGGGCTTAGAATAGAGGCCGCTCAGAAGCTTGACGCCATCCGTCCGGTATCAATAGGTCACGCCTCAAGAATTGCAGGTGTGTCACCAGCGGATCTTTCTGTGCTTTTGATATATCTTGAGCAGCAAAAAAGGGAGGCCAAAAATGAACGGTAAAGAGCTTTTAGCCAAAGCCGCCGAAGATATGGGAATAAACCTTTCTGAAGCGCAGCTTGGGCAGTTTATGGCCTATAAGGATATTTTGCTCGACTGGAATCAAAAAATCAATTTAACGGCAATTACAGACGAAAAAGAAATAATGATAAAACATTTTGCCGACAGTCTTTCGCCTCTTTTGTTTATGGAAAAAACATCCGGCTCTGTAATAGATGTAGGTACAGGCGCAGGTTTTCCCGGCGTTCCTCTTAAAATAGCGAATCCGGATTTTGATGTCACCCTTCTTGACTCGCTTAATAAGCGCATTGCCTTTCTTGAGGAACTGAAAAAAACAATAGGTATTGAGGATATAAAGTGCATTCATTCAAGAGCCGAAGACGGAGGAAGAGATAAACAATTAAGAGAACGATTTGATTATTGTGTTTCAAGAGCGGTAGCGAAGCTTTCGGTTTTGTGCGAATATTGTCTGCCGTTTGTGGCGGTTGGAGGAAGCTTTATAGCTCTTAAAGGGCCGGATGTGGAGGATGAACTGAAAGAAGCTATTACTGCCGTAAAGAAACTCGGCGGAGAAATTGCGGATGTAAAAAAAATAACAGTGCCTCAAAGCGACATTACTCACAGCATTGTTTTTATAAAAAAAGTATCGCATACGGCTCCTGTCTTTCCGCGCAAGGCAGGCACAGCTGCAAAAAAACCACTGTAAAAGGTTTTGAATACAAGGTAAAAAAAGACTGTTTCTGTTTGGAAAACAGTCTTTTTTTTTAATATATAAACAACAAACTTAATGTTTTGACATATTGAACTTGGAATGTTTTTAGAATATAATACAATAGATGATTTGTATAGATAAATCACTTGGATAAAAAGTTAACTGTATAAACTGTAAATTATGCATAAGAGTTAATACATATAACTCTTTTGTTTTTGGGTATATTTTCTTATGAGCTTTGTTAAGCGGCTTTTTTACAGGAAGGGATGTAAAAACTATGAGCGGCCTCGATAATGCAGCTTCGGATAGAGAAAAGATTAAAAATATTGTTGATACGCCAAGCGGTTTCAATACGGCGCAGGTGTATGTTGACGAAGATAAAAAGCTGCATACAATTCCGGTTACAGGAAACGGCAGGCCTCATATTTCTTCAAAAATAAGGGAAAGCTGGCAGCAGTCGCTGAATCTTCTTATACATACCCTTAATATCTCATCCGGCATCGTTATGCGTATAGCAAACGACAGCGTGCAGGTTTTTTTGCGAAGCGGTGATCCGGGAGAAAATTATGCTCTTGGAGCCGTTTTTCCTTTTGGCACCGGAACTTACTGTGAAAAAGCAATCGGCCTTAATCGTTTTTTAACCGTAGATATTACTGAGGGAAAAAGCTGCGGGGAAAACGATCTTCGCTGCTATTGCGGTATGCCTGTACATTGGCCTGACGGCTCGTTTTTTGGCACGTTATGTCTTTTAAACCGCAAAACACTTTTGAATGAAAAAGACGTATATTCGCTGGTGGCGCAGTTTTGCGCTTCAATGGAGAAAGATCTTGAGCTTTTGTGTCTTAAGCAGAATAAAGACGGCAAATATGAAAAATATGCCAGAGCAATGGAGGCAATGCTTCAGTATTCTCCCGGCGGGATATTTTCATATTCTGCCGAAAAAGACGAGCAGTTTTCGTTTGTAAGCGATAACATGCTTGCTTTTCTTGGATATACAAAAGAAGAATTTATACTAAAGTTTGACAACCGTTTTTCGCAAATGGTGTATTTTGAAGACAGGGAACGCACTTTGCGAGAAATCGACGAGCAGATAAGCCGGGGGCCTTTTGACCGATGCGAATATCGTATAGAAAGACGGGACGGCTCTATAGTTTGGGTTCACGACGAGGGTCATATAGTAGCTGATGTAACTGGCAAAAAATGGTTTTATGTTGTTATTGTTGACATAACAGAATCAGTTCTTTCACAGCAGAGAGAACGCAATAAATTTCACGAAGCGATACAATCGCTTTTGGCTGCGAATCCGGATGCTATAGGAACTCTACAGCTTAATATTACATCTGATACCTGCGGCGAAGGTCACGGAATATCACAGGTCACAAAAAATATGCTTCACTTAAAAACAATGGAAAGTTTTTTTGAGGAAGTGGCTGGCCAGATAACGAACCCTGAAACAAAAAATGAATTTTTAGCTGTTTTTAACCGAAAAAGCCTTCTTGAAAACTTTGCCGCGGGAAAAAATTCCTACAGTATTGAATATTTACGCGCAAACGACTCAAATTCTTTCATTTGGGTAAGAATGTATCTTAATCTGCTTAAAAATCCGGATACCGGCGATGTTGAGGGCGTTGCGTATTCGGTTGATATATCAAAGGAAAAACAGCATGAGGAAATACTGAACATTATTACAAATAAAGAATATGACCTGATTGCGATTCTTCATTTGGAAAAACAGACTATTGAAGCGTATTTTACAGGCGAGGGGCTTCCTTTTGAGTATAAAAAACTTTTGCCAAAGGCTGGCGCCGAATGCAGCATTGAGGACTTTCGTATTAAAGCCATTGAAAAGGGTCTGAGTGCTGCCGATAGGGAAAAATACCGTCTTTTAAGCGATTATAAATATTACAGCCCGATAATAGAACAAAACGGGCGGTATGAGTTTGTGCTTCATGAAAACCTTTCTTCACAAAACGAGGAATATCGCAAGTTTCAGCATTATCGTATCGGAAACAATAAAGATACAATACTGCTTGTAGGTTCAAACGTTACCGAGACCTACAGTCATCAGCAAAGGGAGATAGAAAGAGCTAAGGCAGAAACAAAACGTGTAAACGATATTATGGATTCTATTACGTGCGGCATAAGCGTGCTGCATATGCCCGACGCGGATCATCTTTCAATAGAGTATGTAAATCAGCAGATGTTTCGTATGCTTGGGTTTAAGCCTGGAAAAAACGATCTGTCAAAGACGCCGCCGGAGGCTGAACAGCTCATAAAAGATTATATGACCGACGTATTTATGGGTGTTCATCCTGATGATATTGCACGGGTCAAAAAAATATTTCACGACAATTTCAAATCAAAATATTTTGTAATAGACAATTATCGTACCGTTGGCACAGGCGGAAAATACTATTGGATAAAGGAAGAAGTAAGACTTCGTGAAGTTAAGCCTCAGTACAGAGTGTTTTACGCCACATATCGCGACGTAAGCGAAGAGGTACGGCTTAATCATGAGCTTAAAGAACAGCTTGCGGCCGAAAAACGTCTGAGCAAAGAAGCGACAAGTGCAAACGCGGCTAAAAGCGATTTTCTTTCGCGAATGAGCCATGATATACGCACTCCGCTTAACGGAATTATAGGGATGACATATATTGCACAGGAGCAGCACAATCCTCCGCGCACGGCCGATTGTCTTTCTAAAATAGACACATCCTCAAAATTTCTTCTTGGATTAATTAACGATGTGCTTGACATGTCGAGGGCGGAAAGCAATCGCATAGAGCTTAACCCGGAGCCGTATCCTATAGGCGAGTTCAATGCATACCTGGATGCGGTAATACGTCCGCTGTGTGCTGAAAAGGGGCAGAAGTTTTTGCTTAACGAAAAAACAGCGCTTCTGGAATATGTGCCTTTGGCTGACAAGCTCAGAATGAATCAGATAATATTCAATCTTTTGTCAAACGCCGTAAAGTATACTCCTGAGGGCGGAACAATCTCATATCGTATCAGCGGCAGTCTGCTGCCTTATGGAAAAGTAGCCGTAGACCACGAAATTTCCGATACCGGAATAGGAATGAGCAAAGAATTTCAGAAAATATTATTTGAGCCTTTCTCACAGGAAAACAGGGACGACACATCGGAAAAACGCGGAACGGGTCTTGGTCTGGCAATAGTAAAAAAGCTTGTAGACTTGATGGGCGGAACTATCAGTGTAAAAAGCCGCAGGAACAAAGGAACGTCGTTTTATCTGCACCTTGAGTTCGACGGAATACCGATAAAAAAGGCGGAAGACGAGATTGCCCGCAATAAAGATACAGACGAAAGACCGGAGGATTTTTTAAACGGCATACATGTTTTGCTTTGTGAAGATCATCCGTTGAATCAGGAGATAGTAAAGGCGTTGCTTGCGCAAAAAGGCGCCGATGTGGAAATAGCCGGAAACGGCAGACAGGGCGTTGATGCGTTTGCGGTTTCGACGCCGGGATATTATAACTTGATACTGATGGATATACGTATGCCGGTTATGGACGGCATTGAAGCTACGCGCAATATACGTGCACTTAAAAGAACGGATGCGGCAACGGTGCCGATTGTGGCCATGACTGCCGATGCTTTTGAACAGGATGTTAAGAAATGTCTTTCGGCGGGAATGAATGCCCACCTTTCAAAACCGGTCGATCCAAAGCTCATGCTTGAAACTATAAGCCTGATGCTGGAAAAAGAAAATATATGACTGCCGGTATTTTATAAATCATATTCTTGTGGGCGAGCAAAGGTGCGCGTCTTAAAGGGGAGAATTATTTATGGAGGAGCATGCATATTGCCTTTCGCAAAACGATACGCAAAGCTATGAAAAGCTTCCTGTTTCTTTAAGCATATTTCATATTGTGGATGCCGTCTGCCGTCTGATTTTGGTTTCCGACGGTTTTTGCCGCATGTTTAATATAGACAGGCAAGAATTAAAGTCATACAAAGAGATAATTGAAAAGCATGTTTATCCGCAGGACGTGCCAAAAGTGCGTCTGGATTTTGAAACGGCATGTCTTAACCTAAGCGGCGAATACAAGGGGCTTTACCGTATAGCAGGAGGAAAAGGGAAGTTTTCGTGGTTTTCATGCAACGGAACGGTCAAACGCATGGCAGACGGGTCATATATTCTGTATGTGTATTTTTGTGATGTGGAAAATGAAACTGAACGCCATCAGGAGGAGCTGTCTGAAAAACATCGCCATGACGTTTTGTTTTCAAATATATTGTCTACAACAAATACCGCGTTATTCTGGAAGGATGCGGACAGGCGGTTTCTCGGTGCGAACAAGGCTTTTCTTGACTATTACGGCTTTGAGGACGAAAAAGCCATAATAGGCAAAAATGATGAAGAAATGGGATGGCATACAGAGCCGGGAAAATATAAAAATGATGAACAGCGTGTGCTTGAGGAAGGAATAAGCACGTACCGTGTGCGTGGAAAATGTATTGCGCGCGGAGAAAACCGTGACATAGTTGCAAGCAAAAGCCCGATGTACATAGACGGTAAAATAGCAGGGCTTGTAGGAAGCTTTGAGGATGTAACGACTGAGGTACGCCAGCAGGCGGAAATTATACGGCTTAACAGCGAGCTTGAAAGACGGATAAGCGATCATGACCAGCTTATGAATATGTCGGATGTCTGTATAGTGAAGATACGGCTGTCGGATTTTTCTTTCGAGGAATATAATGACGCCGTGTGCCGGATGATAGGTTATTCGAGGGAAGAATACGAAAAACTTTTTCATCACAAAATGACAAATTATTTTTCCGGTGAATATGAAGCGGAATTTGAAAACCTTAAAAGAAAAGCAATTGAAATTCTTAAGGAAAACAAACGCAGCTTTACGCTTAATATGAAAGTACCTACCAAAAACGGTTTTACATGGGTAGGCGGCTCGGCGTCTTTTTCCGAAAATGATCCTGTTACAAAAAAGCCGGTAAGTCTTTATGCTGTGTATCGTGACATATCTGACATTATGCAGGCACAACAAAAGCTGGCTCAGGCGGAAATTGCCGCACGCAATGCTGCTATTTTAGCCGAGCAGAACGTTAAAAAGCAGCGAATGATAGACGGTGTTCCGTCCGGCCTCGGATCTATGCGCATAGTAAACGGCACGCCGGAAGACACAATACAGCTTAACAAATACTTTTTTGAACATGTGGACATTGAAGGCGAAAAAGACGGGACAATAGATATTAAAAATTTTACATCGTGTCTTCATCCGGATGACAGGGAAAAATGCAGAAGTGATTTTTACAAAATTCTTAAGGACAAAAATCTTTTTACAAGCCAGTATCGTTTCAGAAGACGTAATTCAGAAAATTATTACTGGGTTAGAGTGCGCTGCTCCATATTGCCGGTAAGCGAAGGTATTGAAGCCGTGTATTTTCTGTATTCGGATATTGATGAGATAAAAAAGGCGGAAGCAGAGCTTACCGAAAGCCGCCGTTTTTACCGCGAGGTTGTTCAGGCGGCAAAGCTTGTTACATGGGAATATGATATACCGGGTAAAACGATAGTAATGTCCGATGATGATTTTACACATTATGATCATTTGCGCTTTGGCCTGCCAAAGACCGTTCATAATGTGCCGGAGGCGCTTGTGGAGTATATATGCGATGAGGATATCCCGAAGTTTCTGGAGCTTTACCACACGGTGGAGGAAGGTAAAAACGCTTCCTGTGACGTCTGGTACAGGTCTGTAAACGGACATGAGCCGCGGTGTGAACGAATTACATATATCGTGATTAAAGATAAAGATAAAAAACCTGTGCGCGCAATCGGTTTAGGCCAGAACATAACTGCCGAAAAAAAGGTTGAGGAACGGTATCAGCGGGAAATAGGCTATCTTAAGCAAAACGATGAAAACAATCTTTTGGCTAAGGGGCATTATAATCTTACTGAAAATATTGTGCTTGAATACACCACATTAAATGACAGTGCATTTAAGGTTGTACCGGGAAGCACATATGACAAAGCATTTTGTGATTTCAAAAACGCGGCGTATCAGGAGGAGGACAGGAAAGAAATTGAGGATAAATGCAACCGCAATAATCTCATACGCAGGTATCAGCTTGGGTATTTGCAGACCTCGTTCCAGTACAGAAGAAGCGTAAAAAACCAGCTGCCTATATGGATGTCAATGAATATCCACACATATATGATGCCGGAAACAGGAGATTTGGAATGCTTTACATATGCCTATGACATTACGGAAAAAATGGAAACCGATGAAATTATGAGTCTTATTTCAGCAGCGGAATTTGATTATATCGGCATTATTTATGGTAAAACGGCAAAGTTTGAGTTTATAAAAAAATCGCCTGATATTTTTGCTTTGGACATACGCTGTAAGAAATCCTATAGCAGCTGCTGCCAGTATGTGCGGAAGAATTTTGTAAACAGCGACGAAATAGAACAGTTTGATTCGGCTGTTAATCTGGAAAATATTAAAAAAAGTCTGCAAAACAATACTCGTCACGTGGCTACATACCATCGTACCGAGGGTGAAAAAATATTATGTAAACAGCTGGATTATGTGTGGTTTGACAAAAAAGAAGAAATAATACTTGTTGTGCGCACAGATGTAACAGCTGCTTTTGAACGTGAAAGACAGCGGCTTGAACAGATAAGCGCGGCAAAGCTTGAGGCTGACAGGGCAAACGAGGCTAAGTCCGTTTTTCTTTCAAGCATGAGCCATGACCTGCGTACACCTCTTAACGGTGTGCTTGGTTTTACGGGGCTTGCCATTGCGGAGAAAGACGCTGATAAAAAACAGGATTATCTGAAAAAAATAGATTCTTCCGGACGGCTTCTTCTTGACCTTGTAAACGATACGCTTGAGCTTTCACGCATAGAAAGCGGAAAAAGTACGCTTGAGCAGGAAGCGGTAATGTATAATAATCTTGTGCCGGCTGTTGTAACGGCGCTCAGGCCGTCGGCTGAGCTTAAGAGTATACGCTTTAACGTTGATTTTTCGGGCGGGGAAAAGACATCGCTTTGGTGTGACAGGCTTAAAATACAAAAAATTGCCCTCAATCTTATTTCAAATGCCATAAAATACACTCCTGAAGGCGGAGAGGTAAAGATTGGCTTTAACCCCATTGCAAACGACGACCCGTTTATCGGCTACTGCCTTACGGTAGAGGATACAGGCATAGGCATGAGCGATCAATTTATGCAGTGTATGTACGAGCCTTTCGCACAAGAAAAACGTTCGGAAGCCGTAAAGGTTCCGGGTACCGGCCTCGGGCTTGCCATTGTAAAAAGATATGTTGATATTATGGGCGGAACAATTTCGGTAGAGAGCCATATACATAAAGGCACGCTGTTTGAAGTAAAGCTTCCTGTGCGGGAGGTATGCGATATACAGGCACATACTCAGGAACGTGCGAAAATGGTGCGGTCTATAGATGGGAAACGGGTTCTGCTTTGCGAAGATAATTTTATGAACACGGAAATTGCGGTAATGCTTCTTAAGGATAAAGGCGTAAGCACAGAGTGCGCGGCAAACGGCAAAGAGGGGCTTGAAAAATTCAGCGCCTCTGACGTCGGTTTTTACGACGCTGTGTTGATGGATATACGTATGCCGCGTATGGACGGATATGAGGCTACAAAGGGCATACGTGCTCTTGACAGGGCTGATGCCAAAGAAGTGCCTGTAATTGCCATGACAGCCGACGCATTTGAAGAAAGCATACGTGCCGCGCAAGAAGCGGGAATGAATGATTATTTAACAAAACCTATTGAACCGGATAAGCTTTATGCTGCGCTGTCAAAAGCCATAAGCAACCGCAAAACATCGGAAAAACAATAAATTTAGCTAAAAGCCGTTTCTGCTTTGGAACGGCTTTTTTTGTACCGCAAAATATCGACAAATTAATGCTTTTATAAACAGCCGGTTGTCGTTTTATAACAGAAAAAAGTGCATAAAAGGTGTATAACTGTTGAAAAATGCTTGCTATAATCATATATAAAGTGGAGTAAACATAGGAAAGGGAGGATACTGAGGATGATAAATATAGTGAAATTTTCGGATTTTTGCAGCAAAAGAGGTGAAAATCAGGGGAAAGCGGAAGTTGCGGCAAGCAGCAAGCCGGATGTGCTTAATACAACAATGCTTCCTGTGAACGAAATACTGCCAAACCCTTCGCAGCCGCGCAGTTTTTTCAGCCGGGAAAGTATGGATGAGCTTACGGCGTCTATAAAAAAATTCGGTGTGCTTCAACCAATAACCGTGCGTTTTTTAAGCAGGGATGTATATGAGCTTGTATCGGGTGAAAGACGGCTGATTGCTTGTAAAGCTGCCGGACTTAGCCGTATTCCGGCAATAATAGTGTCGGTAAACGATGATAAAAGCGCGCTTTTAGCTTTATCTGAAAATATGCACAGGCAAAACCTGAATTTTGTGGAGGAAGCGGAAGGCTACAAAATGCTTACTGACGAATATGGCTTTTCGATTGGTGAAATATCGGAAATGTTCGGTAAAAGTCCGTCAAGCATCAATTCCAAAATACGTATTTTAAAGCTTTCAAAGGAAGTGCGCTCAATGATGATAATAAACGGCCTTTCAGAGCGCCATGCGAAAGCGATTTTGCGCATACCGGATGAATATGTGCAAAAATCAGTGCTTGACAAAGTGATAACTGACGAACTAAGTTCCAAAAAGACGGAAGAACTTGTAAGTGAAGAGCTTGAAAAAATGCGTAACGACGAATATTATGCCGAAAAACGTGAAAAACGAGGTTTTTCGGATATACGTCTTTTTACAAACACAATAAAAAGGTCGGTTGAACTTATAAAGCGTTCCGGTATAAATGCCGATTATACAGTTGAGCAAGGCGATAAGGGCGTAAAAATCATAATTGATATTGCAGGCAACTGAGTCGCTGACTCAGGCTCAGCTTTTGGTGTAATAAAATTCACTGTAAAGCCTTATGCAGGTTTCAAGCATAAAGGCATCGTCGTGGTTTGAAAGGGACATGCCGGTAAGGCTTTCTATCTTTTTTATACGGTAGAGAAGCGTCTGGCGGTGTATAAAAAGCGCCCTCGAAGTTTTGCAGGTATTCTGGCCGTTTTCAAACAGTGTGCTTAAAGTTCCTATAAAGTTTTGACCGTGATTTCTGTCGTGCTCAACAAGAGGGCCAATAACGTCATGTACGGCCTGATCGATATCTTTAACGGCCGAAGCTGCACACAGCAACCTGAAAAGACCTGTATCGTTGTAGCAGTTTTTAAAGCCGTAACCTTTTTGTCTGAAACAGATGTCAAGGGACAGTTTGGCGTTTACATAAAGTGTGCTTAAATTTTTATTTTCGTGTGAAAGCTCGCTTACGCCCCAGGCAAATAAAAGCCTTGGAAAAGACACCTTGATTTTCATTTCGATATTGTCAAGAAATTTATAAATATTGAAAATATTGTCACTTGTAAAAAGCTGAATATAAAGTATGAATATACCGTTTTGGAATGTGGTAAGCATTTTTCTGCCGGCTGCGGAACCGGTTTTCAGTATCTCGGTTTGTATAACAGCGTTGTTGAGCTGAAGCCACTGCTCGTAATTTGCAAAAGAATCATTTTCGTCAAAGCCGGCTTTTGCAGCAGCGCAGAAATACGGTATGTCAAGATCTATGCCAAGCTCCGCGGCATTTTTCTTAAGCTCGTCTGAGTTGTCATATGTTCCGGAGGCTATCGACCAGATGAAATTGTTTTTTATCTCCTGCTTTGCTGCCTGGTTTGTGTGCGTCTTTTCAAACCACAGCGACAGGGGCAGGATTGCATATTTCATAAGCATACTGAAAATATATTCCGTTTCATGGCCGACATTTTCACTGTTTAAAATTATGTAGCCATAAAATTTATTCTTTAATTCAATTGCAATTTTATATTTCCCATCAACCTTAAAGTATGCAGAGCCGTAGGTTTTTCCGTCCATGTCTGTAAGTATGCAGGCAATGCCTATGGATTTGGATATGGCATCGGCTGCGTCGAAAAGGGTCTTTTGATCCATAAAAAGCTGTAAAAGATTTTTTTGAAGTGCTGAAAAGCGGCTTTCATCTTCATCGCTTTGCTTTTTAAGCGCATAAAGCACTTCTTCCACTATTTCGGCAAATCTATATTCCCAAGGTATGAGTATTACCGTAATTTTACATTCCGAAAAAATTTTTTTGGTTTCTTCATCAGGCTCGCTTTTTACCGACAGCACAAGTGCAGCCGCGTCAATAAGGGCAAGGTCGTTTAAAAACGCCGAAATCTGTTCGCTTTTGCAGGCTATAAGTGTTGAAAGCACAATTTCATTTTTGCGTACAAAGCCTTCGGCCGGCGGCTCGGTTACACATATATGCTCCACTATGTGTGTAGTGTCGGCGCCGCTTAGTATGCTGTATTCGTTCAGTATCGGAAGGTTTAAAAAATCGTTTACTGTATATCTCATATACCAATACCTCTTTTAATTTTCCTTTTAAGTGGAATTTGAGCAAGTATTACGGCTGCAAAAACCATAACACAGCCAATAGATTCACGTCTGCTGAGGGTTTGATTTAACAGCAGCCATCCGGCAAGCACTGAGAATATGGATTCAAGGCTCATTACAAGCGAAGCAATAACAGGATTTGTATGTCTTTGGGCTATTACCTGCAAAGTGTATGCCACTCCGCTTGAAAGAACACTGGTATATAACAGAGGCCAGATGCTTTTTGAAACCCCGTAAAGTGTTGGTTTTTCCAGCATAAAAGCCATGAACAGTGACAAAATGCCGCATACGAAAAACTGTATACAGCTCATTTTTACCGCATTTACAAGCGGAGAAAAATGGTCTATTGAAATTATGTGTGCCGAAAAACCTATGGCACATGCAAAAACAAACAAATCTCCTTTTGACAGAACCAGCTTTTCTTTTATGCAAAGCATATACATTCCGGCCACGGCCAGTGCAAGGCTTATCCAGATTTTTGATTCGGGCAGCTTTTTCTTTATGAAAATACCCAATAGAGGTACAATTATTATGTACAGGGCTGTAATAAAACCAGCCTTTCCGACAGAGGTATATTTTAGTCCGATTTGTTGCGCCGAGCTTGCAAAGAATAAAAATATTCCACAGATAATGCCGCCTTTTATTTCGTTATGCTGTTCTTCCTTTGTGCTTGACTTTTTTCTAAAAAGCAGGTATATAAAAACGACTGCTCCGGCAAGTATGTTTCTGAAGCCGTTAAACGAAAACGGGCCTAAATAATCCATTCCTACAGACTGTGCAACAAAGGCCATGCCCCAGATTAAAGCTGCCAGAAGCAGCAAAAGCGAACCTTTCAGGTTTTCTTTGCTTTCGTTATTCATTCTCGGCCGCCTGCTTTTCAACATGCACCTGGCCATCCGTTACGCGGCTGATATCGGTTATTATGTTTTTGATTACCATGTATGTTGAACTGCTTGTAAGCACAAGCTGATTATCCCTGTTTTTAATGTAGCCTTCTGCAGTAAGGGTGATTATCGTTTTGCCGGTGTTTACAGCCTTTGCTATGATCTCAAGACAGTCGCCTTCGCGTACGGGCTTTAAAAAATGCATTGACATTTCTACCGTTGTAAGGTATTTGTTTGCGGCGTAGGAATGTGCAAGTATTCCGCATGTTGTGTCAACGGCAGTCGTTATCATTCCGCCGTGCATTATTCCCTGAGGGTTAAGCTCCCACTTTACCACGTCAAAAAGCACAGAAAGAGTTTTGTCTTTTGATGAACAGCCGCCGAATCTTGGCTTCATCATAGGCATTATACCGCTGTTTCCGGCTGCTGCCGTTAAGCTTATTACCTTTTCTGCTGACTGTTCAAATATCTGCTGTTCTGTCATTTTGCACCTCTGATTCAAAAAAGTCTTTTGACGCATTGGCAAATTCCGATGCGTTTTCTATGTGGGGGTAGGATCTTGTTTTCTCAAATATCATAAATTGTGCATTTGGAGCAAGCTCTTCAAGTTTTTCCATGTTCTTTATAGGGTTGTGTATATTTTCCTCTCCCCAGCAGACCGCAACAGGAATGTTTAAGGATGTAAGAAGGTTTGCCACATCCATGTCCATATACTTTGTATAAAGAGCGGCAAAAGCATATCTTTCGTTGCCTTTAGCACAGTGAGCGGCCTTCATGCATTCGTTTACGAAATCATCGTCAATATTCTCCTTTGCAAAAAAGCCGTAGTCAGCAATGCTTTTTTTCATTAAAAGCTTGGTTGTGCACAGATTGTAAAAGGCTGTTCCGAATACCGGAAGCTCCATTAATGCGCATTTTAGTTTGTCTGTCTTATTAATAAGCTCTGTTTCGGTAGTCTGAGGAGATATTACCATAAGCTTTTCAATTGTTTCGTAATTTTTGGCTGACATTATGGCCGAATTTGCCGAACCGTTGGCTGCTATTACATATACCGGTTTTTTAATTACATCTTTGGCAAAATCGTTAAGCAGCGCAGCGTAAGTAAAAGCCGAATAAGTCATTTTAGGCTTGTCGGAATGGCCATAGCCCGGAAGGTCAATGTTGTAGACCGTATAAAATTCAGAGAGCTTTTCAGCGGCTTTTTTCCATTCATACAGAGATGATCCTGCATACAGCGAATGAATAAGCATAAGCGGTTTTCCGCTTCCGGATACCTCATAGTTTATGTTTCCGTATTTCCATTTGTAAGTGCTACCAAACGGCTCGGGATTTTTTGCCGCTTTTAAATCAACGGCTTTGTTAAACAGAGCGAGAATTGCTGTTACGGCTGCCGGTATTGCTACAGCCAGTGCCAGAAGCTTTATATTTTTTTTCATGTCTTATCAGCGTCCTTAGTTTTATTATCTTATCTTCTTATTATGATACATTTTGTAAAAAAAGAAAAGGGGAAAAATGAAAAAAGAATTCCTTTTTAGACTTGCGAAGCCTTGATTTTTAAGGATTTGCATGTTACACTTAAATTTATCTTTATTATACGATTAGCATGAAAGGATTTGAAATATATGGATTTTAAACTTGAGATTGCCGCCGCTGTTGCTGATGCTTGCGGCATTGATAAAATGGATATATATTCTAAAATTGAAACTCCGCCGGATAAAAAAATGGGTGACTATGCTTTTCCGTGTTTTTTTCTTGCAAAAACGCTTCATAAGGCTCCGCCTTTGATAGCCGCTGAGATTGAGAAAAAAATTGTAAAGCCGGAATTTGTGTCTGAAATCAAAACTGCCGGAGCGTATCTTAATTTTTTTGCTGATAAAAGTTTTTTTGCCCGTCATGTTATAACTGATGTTTTGACAAAAGGTAAGGATTACGGATGTAAAGCTGAAAACGGCAAGACAATAGTTATCGACTATTCTTCTCCTAATATTGCCAAGCCGTTTCATGTGGGTCATCTGCGTTCAACGGTTATCGGAAATGCCCTTTATAAAATTTACAGCTTCTGCGGCTGGAAATGCGTTGGAGTCAATCATCTCGGCGACTGGGGTACGCAGTTTGGCAAGCTCATATCTGCATATAAAAGGTGGGGCAGCAAAGAAGCCGTTGAAAAAGACGGAATTTCCGAGCTTATGAGAATTTACGTCAAGTTTCATGAAGAAGCCGAGAAAGACGACTCGCTTAACGATGAAGCCCGTGCATGGTTTAAGAAAATGCAGGATGGAGACAGCGAGGCTCTCGAACTTTGGAAATGGTTTAAGGATATGAGCATGAAGGAGTTTGACCGTATTTATGCTGTTTTGGGAGTAAAATTTGATTCATTTGCCGGCGAAAGCTTTTATAATGACAAAATGGATGCCGTTGTGGATGAGCTTAAAGAAAAGAAGCTGCTTGTGGAAAGCAACGGTGCAGAAATTGTTGATCTTGAAGACGCCGGAATGCCGCCTTGTCTTATTATAAGAAGCGACGGCGGAACTCTTTATGCAACACGCGATATAGCCGCTGCTTTTTACAGAAAAAATACTTATAATTTCGACAAGTGTCTGTATGTTACGGCCATTGACCAAAACCTTCACTTCGCACAATGGTTTAAGGTTATAGAAAAAATGGGATATCAATGGAGCGAAAATCTTGTTCATGTACCTTTTGGCCTTGTGAGCCTTCCGGACGGAAAGCTTTCCACCCGACATGGAAAAGTTGTTCTTATGGAAGAGCTTTTGAAGGAAGCGGTAAACAAGACAAGGGAAATTATAGAGGAAAAGAATCCTCAGCTTCCTGACAAGGAAAATGTTGCCCGTCAGGTTGGAATCGGGGCCGTAATTTTTGACGATCTTTATAACGGAAGAATTAAGGATGTTGTTTTCTCGTGGGACAAGATGCTCAATTTTGACGGCGAAACAGGCCCGTATGTTCAGTATACAAACGCAAGGGCTTGCAGTGTTTTGCGTAAAGCCGGAGCTGTAGATTTTTCAAATGTAGACTACTCATGTCTTGCTGACGAAGCCACAAGTGAAATCTGCCGTCTTCTTGATGTATATGGCGACAGAATTTCAGACGCAGCAGAAAAATATGAGCCGTCCGTGATTTCGCGTTACCTTGTCGATCTTTCACAGGCATTCAACAAATTTTACCACGACAATCCTATTCTCAATGCCGAGTACAGCGTCAAAACTGCTCGACTGGCTGTTGTAAAGGCTGTAAACACTGTTCTTGTGTCAGGGCTTTCCCTTTTGGGTATTGCCGCTCCGGAACAAATGTAAACAAATTAATGTTTCACGTGAAACAAATTTCCGCCTGCAGCGTTTGCCGGCGGTTTTTTAATTGAAAAAGTTTCACGTGAAACAAAATATTAATAAAATAATTTACAAATTGCTTATTTGGGTTTATTTTTACATACAAGTGTGCTAAAATAAGAAAAGTAAAATATATTAAAGATTGTTTTACAAGGAGCACAAAATGGGCAGAGTCAGGATAATTGCTATTACAAACCAAAAAGGCGGAGTTGGCAAAACAACTACTGCCATAAATCTTTCAGCCTGCCTTGCCGAAGCCGGCAAAAAAGTGCTTGTTATCGATGCCGATCCGCAGGGAAACACCACAAGCGGACTTGGGCTTGACAAAAACAGCCTTGAAAGCACTGTTTATGATCTTTTGCTTGGAGAAAAGAAGATAAAAGACGTCATAAGCAGCACATGCGTTGATAATCTTATGATTATTCCTTCAAACATCAATTTGTCCGGAGCCGAAATAGAGCTTGTAGGGCAGGAAAACAGGGAACACATTTTGTCTTCACTGCTTAGTGAAGTTAAAGATAATTACGATTTTATATTGATAGACTGTCCTCCGTCGCTGAACCTTATTACCATAAATGCTCTTACCGCCTCAGACACCGTGCTTGTACCTATACAGTGCGAGTATTTTGCTCTTGAGGGCCTTGAACAACTTATGTATACGATAGGGCTTGTAAAAAAGCGTCTTAACGAAAAGCTTGCTCTTGAAGGCGTGGTATTTACCATGTACGACGCAAGAACGAACCTTTCAATGGAGGTAGTTGAGGAAGTAAAAAAGGAACTTAAAGGCAGCATCTATAAAACCATTATACCGCGCAATGTAAGGCTTGGCGAAGCACCGAGCCACGGACTTCCCATTACCATGTATGACGGCCGTTCAAAGGGCGCCGAGAGCTATCGCCTTTTGGCGGAGGAAGTCATAGAAAAGGAGTGGAGTTGATTTGTCAGTTAAAAAAAGCGGCCTTGGGCCAAAGGGCAGAGGAAAGGGCCTTGAAGCTTTGTTTGAGTCTGAAATGGCGTCGGAAAGCCAGCCTTCAAAGGACAAGGTAATTATGCTTGACATAAATCAGGTCGAGCCGAACAAAAATCAGCCGAGGAAACAGTTTAAAGAAGAAAGCCTTGAGGAACTTGCTTCGTCAATTAAGCAGTACGGCCTTATACAGCCGGTGGCAGTAAGAAAAAACGATGACTATTATGAAATAGTTACCGGAGAAAGACGCTGGAGAGCGTCAAAAATTGCCGGTCTTACGGAAATACCTGCAATAGTTAAGGATTACAGCGAAAGTGAGCTTTTTGAAATAGCGCTTGCTGAAAATCTGCAAAGGGAGAATCTTAACCCTATGGAGGAAGCAACCGGCTACAAAAAGATTTGTGACGAATTCGATTTGGGGCAGGAAGAACTTGCAAAGCGTGTCGGAAAGAGCCGTTCTGCTGTCGCAAACGCAATGCGGCTTTTGAATCTTGATGAAAGAGTTCAGGAGCTTGTAAGAAGCGGAAAACTTTCGTCAGGCCATGCACGCGCGCTTTTGGGACTTGAAAATAACGCACAGTTTGAACTTGCAGAAAAAATAGTTGATGAACAGCTCAGTGTGCGCCAGACGGAAGAAACGGTTAAGCGTATTTTAAGTAAGCCTGCCGAAAAGAAAAAAAGCAAATTTAATACTGAAAATTATAAAGCAATAGAGGATTCGCTTAAAAATTTGTTTGGCACAAAGGTAAGCCTTAGGGGTCAGACAAATAAAGGAAAAATTGAAATTGAATATTATTCGGACGCCGATTTGGAAAGGCTTATGTCTATTATAGCCAATATAAAAGGATAGTGTGACATATGTATCTTATAGAATTTTTGAACCAGAATATAGCTTATGCGGTGTGCGTGCTTATGGCGGCTTCCGTTATTTTGCTTATTGCTGTTATAATTTGTATAGTAAAGCTTGTTAAAATCAAAAAACGTATTGAGCCTGATACAGCCGGAAAAGAAGAAACTCTTCAGGAAGAAATTGTTAAGTTTGAGCTTAAATCAAAGGAAATCGAAGAAAAATACGACCGCATAATCGAAGCCCTTATGGATATGAACAGCAATATAAACAAATGCGTTCAGAAAATAGGAGTAATTCGTTATAATCCGTTCAGCGAGTCAGGCGGAAATCTTTGCTATGCCGTTGCTCTTTTGGATAATGAAAACAACGGGGTGGTTTTAAACGGAATCCACAGTCGTTCAGGCTGCTTTACATATGCCAAGCCTGTAGAAATGGGCGTAAGCGAATATGTGCTTTCAGACGAAGAAAAGCAGGCTTTGGAAAAAGCTATGAATGGTTCTTATACTTCTGATGAAAGAGAAGCTCTTATGAAGGAGCTTAAAGAGCAATATGAAATGGAAATATTGCCGGAAAGCACTAAAAAGCGTAAAAAAGGCCGAGTTCCTTTTGTAAAAAAGAACCATAAACCGGCGGAAATTTAAAGTTTGACAAAATTAAAAGCCCGCCGGCCGGGGGGAATGGCTGACAGGCTTTAAAACACCGCCGCATGCCGGCTGATGTTGTACTAATATTGTTACCACATAAAAATAAAATATACACCAAATAAAAAAACATCGGAGGAGAATATAAATGTTAGACATCAAACTCTTAAGAACAGACATGGAAAGCGTAAAAGCGGCGCTTGCCAAAAGAGAAAAGGACTATCATCTTGACGATTTTACGGCTATCGACATTCAAAGAAGAGATCTCATAGGCAAGGTTGAGGAGCTTAAGGCAAGACAGAATGCCGATTCAAAAGAAATTCCTAAGCTTAAAAAAGAAGGCAAGGATACATCGGCGCTTATGGCTGACATGAAAGAACTTTCCGACCAGATAAAAGAGCTTGATGCACAGGTATCTGAGGTTGACGAAAAACTTAATGCGTTTATGCTTTCCGTTCCAAATACTCCGTATAAGGATGTAACGGCCGGAAAAGACGATACTGAAAACGTAGAACTTAGAAAATGGGGCGTACCTAAGAAGTTTGACTTTGACTTTAAGGCGCATTGGGATCTCGGAAAAGATCTTGGAATACTTGATCCTGACACGGCAGGAAAGATAACCGGCTCAAGATTTACAATATATAAGGGCGCAGGTGCAAGGCTTGAGAGAGCTATAATAAACTTTATGCTTGACCTTCATGTGGACAAACAAGGCTATACGGAAATATTCCCGCCTTTTATGGTAAACAGAAAATCAATGACAGGCACAGGCCAGCTTCCAAAATTTGAGGAAGATGCTTTTAAAGTAACAGGAACAGATTATTTTCTTATTCCTACAGCAGAAGTTCCTGTAACAAATATGTATTCGGATATGATTCTTGACGGAAAAGACCTTACAATCAAGCACTGTGCATATACCGCCTGCTTCAGAGCGGAAGCCGGTTCAGCCGGAAGAGACACAAGAGGCATAATACGCCAGCATCAGTTTAATAAAGTTGAAATGGTAAAATTTGCAAGACCGGAAAACTCCTATGCCGAGCTTGAAACACTTACAAACAATGCAGAGGAAATACTTCAGCTTCTCGGGCTTCCTTACAGAGTAGTACGTCTTTGTGGCGGAGATCTTGGCTTCAGTTCAGCCATGACGTACGATATAGAGGTTTGGATGCCAAGCTACAACAGATATGTTGAGATTTCGAGCTGCTCAAACTTTGAGTCGTTCCAGGCAAGACGTGCGAACATAAAATTTAAGGATAATGTAAAGGATAAGGCGCAGTACGTCCATACTCTTAACGGCAGCGGCCTTGCGGCAGGAAGAACAACGGCTGCTATTATGGAAAACTATCAGCAGGCTGATGGCTCTATAGTTATTCCTGAAGTTTTAAGACCGTACATGCATGGTATGGAAGTTATCAAATAATTCAAACCGTAGAAAACGGGTGCGTTTTGTCGTACCCGTTTTTTTGTGAAAAATTTGAGGTGCATAATTGAAAAAGCTGGATTTCATTATAATAATAATGTTTTTGGCTGCCGCGGGAATATTTTATTTTACGGGGTTCAGGCCAAAGGGTGAAGGAAGCGTGGCGGTAGTGTATATAGCCGAAAAAGAAAAAGTGCGGCTGCCGCTTAATGATGATACCGAAAAAACTTTTACTACGGATTACGGAACGAATACCGTGGTAATAAAAAACGGCAAGGCAAGTATTGCAAGCGCCGACTGCCGTGATAAAATTTGCGTAAACCACAATGCAATTTCAAAAAACGGCGAAAGCATAATTTGCCTGCCGCATAAGCTTGTAGTTGAAATAGAAGGCACAGAAAAAAGCGAGGTTGACGCAGTTGCGAAATAAGATCAATATGAGTAAAAGCAGGAGAGTGGCGTATTACGGCATATTTGCTGCTTTGGCAATACTTATGGGCTATGTTGAAACTCTTATTCCGATACCTATGCCGGTACCCGGTATTAAGCTTGGACTTTCAAATATAGTTGTGCTTTTGGCGCTGTATTGTATGGGAGGAAAAGAGGGCTTCGCAATATCAGTAGTGCGCGTTGCCGTATCGGCACTGCTTTTCCGGGGCTTTGCCGGTTTTTGGTACAGCCTTGCAGGTGCGTCGCTGAGTTTTCTTGTAATGCTTCCTATGAGCAAAAGCCGTAGGATAAGCATAATAGGCACAAGCGTTGCGGGAGGCGTTGCGCATAACATAGGCCAGATAACAGTTGCCTGTCTTGTGCTTGGCAGAGGCGTTGTGCTGTACCTTCTGCCTGTGCTTATGGTAAGCGGAGTAATAACCGGAATCGCCATAGGTGTTGCGGCAAAGTATTGTGTTGCATATACAGATAAACATATTGACATATAAGAAAAATGCCGTCCATCGCTGGACGGCATTTCCCGTTGTGTGTGTGTTGTGGCATTTTTTATACACAATTAAATCTGAGGGAACAGAATTTAATTATCTGAGGGAAAAAATTACTTGTTTGCTGCTTCGTTTTCTTTGTCTGTTACATCCATGCCCTTGATTATGTAAGCAAGAGTTTTAAGGTCGCCGCACATGATGTCTTCCTTGCAGTACTGAAGCTCTGAACCGTCAACACCGTCGATAGGTCTTACAATGCCCTGACGATTTACCCAAATGGTTCTGTAACCAAGCTTGTTGCCAGGAATAACGTCATATTTGAAACCAAAGCCTGCATGCATCATTTCATCAACTGTAAGGCCGAGCTTTTTCTGTGAAAGAAGGAAGCCGTTAAGCTGTGGCTTGTAGCAGCCTGCATCCTGAGCTGTAATTATATCATCAACTTCGATACCGGCATTCTTAAGGCTTTCGCGGATAATATCGTTGTCTGTGTTTGTAAGCATAACAACCTTTGTATATTTTCTAAGCTCTTTGATAGCATCTTTTGAATCAGGAAATGCTTTCCAGTGACCCATAGAAGCAGCGAAAGCATCGCAATCTTCATCTGTAAATTCAAAGCCGAAATCTTTGCATGTAATAGCAAGAGTGTCTTTAAGAACCTGGCGATATGGTCTGTATGTCTTGATATATTCAAACTGAAGGATTTCCCATCTCTGCTGAACCTGATAAGGTGTAACACCCTTGATTCCTTTTTTAGCGAGGAAATCTCTGAAGAAGTTCTGGATTTCGCCTTCCCAGTCGATGATTGTGCCGTAAACGTCGAAAGTAATTGCCTTTGGAACTAATTTGTTCATTAAAAAACACTCCTTTAATATAATGTAGATTATCTCTAATAAATACGATTCATGTCAGTTCAATATGTATTGAACATCCTTACAAAAGCTATTATAATAGAGTTTATCCAACAATAAAAGCGACATTTATTATTGTCTGATATGCCAAAACGGCATGCATATAAAAGGAGTTATACTATGGACGCCTCATTTTCAAAAACACTTATACAGATTGCAGAGTACGGAAACATAACAAAGGCTGCCGAAAAAATGGGTTACACCCAAAGCGGTCTTAGTCATACAATAAACCGCGTTGAAGATGAACTTGGCTTCAAGCTTTTTATACGTTCCAAAAGCGGAGTTGAGCTTACAAAAGAAGGGCGTATGCTTTTGCCGATAGCAAAGGAAATAGAACGAAGCGCGGAAAAGCTGTACGAAACAATAACTTCCATACAGGGGATAGAGAAAGGCTGTGTTACAATAGGCACTTTTTCAAGCATATCAATGAACCTTCTGCCGCCGGTTCTGCGGGCATTTGGCCACGATTACCCGGGAATACAGATAGATCTTAAAGAAGGCTCAATTACCGAAATACGCGAATGGATACTTGATCACACGGTGGATATAGGCTTTACAAGCATACAGGAGGACGATGAATTTGAGTACAGAATATTGCTTGAGGATCCGCTTTTAGCTGTAACGCCTAAGGAATTTGATGTGGATAATGAAGAATGTTTTGATATAAAGGATTTTGAAAAGCATCCGTTTATAATGGCCGCTATGGAAAAAGGATATGATTGTGATACAGAACACGCTGTAAAGCAAAACGAGCTTAATCTGAATATACGTCTTTCTTCAAAGGACGATATAGCAATACTGAGCATGGTAGAAAATGGCCTTGGCTTAAGCATACTGCCAAGACTTATTACAATAAACCATTGCGAAAGAGTACGTACAATGCCTATAAAGCCGTATTGCTGCCGTGTACTTGGCTTTGGCGTTGATTCCTTTGCCAATGTATCGCCGGCAGCGCATAAGTTTATAGAATATACAGAAAAGATAATAAGAAATAAGAAATACTAATTACATTTCAACAATATATAAGTTTTAATTATATGTATTTTTTTATGCCCTTAACATCCTCAATGTATATTTCCTTAAGACTGCGGTTGTATATTACTGACGCAGGATGATACAAAGGATAAAGCTTGTGGCCGTTAACCTCTATTTCGCGGCCGTGATACGAGCCTATGGTAATGCTCTTGTTGTTTAAAAGGGAGCGCAGAGGCACATTTCCAAGAGTAACGATAAGTTTTGGCTTAACTGTTTCTATTTCTTTGTTTAAAAGCGGCATAAAATCCATCATTTCTTCCCAGGTCGGAGTGCGGTTTATAACCCGACCTGTTTTTTCGCTTACAGCTGTGGGGCGGTATTTAACGACGTTCGTAATGTAGAGCTTTTTGCGGTCGATTCCAACGGTAAGCAGAAATTCATCAAGATTTTTGCCAGCTTTTCCAACAAAGGGTCTGCCGAGTTTTTCCTCGTCGCCGCCGGGTGCTTCGCCAATAAGCATTATAAGGCTGTCGGGATTGCCTTCACCAAAAACGAGCTTTCTGTCATTATGTTTTTTTATGTAGCTTTCCTTCATTTCTTCTAAAGTTTCCATAAGCTCCTCCAATTTTCATGAGCACAACAGAAAAATTGTGCATAAATTCTGTTGCGAACACAAAGTTATCAACAGATAATCCTCGTTATCCACAAAAAATAGTTGATAACTTTGGTTGTGAACTTTTTTATCCACTTGTGCACTTTTATAAATACACAGCATATTGTTTTTTTCGCGGTATTTTTTCAAAATATTGTCTTAATTTAAGTATAAAACAAAGTTATCAACATTTTAACAGGTACAAACATTTTTTGTTTAATTTTATTTCCACATTTGGGTTTTAGCCCTGTTTTTTCAATTATTGTAAACCGGATTATGTTATCATTATTTTTTATACCCTTAAAATGCCTGTTTTAAAGCATTTTTTGGCGGAAAAAGTGAAAAAAAGTCAAAATTCGGTATTATGAACAGCTTTTATGTAAACCGAACATATGAGTTATGCACATTATCCACATTTTTGATGTGGATAACTTTTGTTATTAAATTCAATTAAATTTAATTTTCACGGTTTTTAACTGCTTTTTCAAGAATGTAAACCAGTAAAAAGCCGAAAATTACACCGCCTATATGTGCAAAATTATCCACGCTCTTATCGGCAAACCCAAGCCCGATGCCGGTAACTATAAAAAGGAAAAGGGTTGGATAGTTTAAGCCCTGTATGTTTTTTCCGCGGTTTTTGGCGTAGGCAAGCAGCGCTCCCATTATGCCATATACGGCGCCGGAAGCGCCTATTGAATAGCCGGAGGAAAAAATCATGCTTACAACCGAAGCCGCAATACCGCTTGAAATGTAGAGCAGTATATATTTTTTCCACCCCAAAAGGTTTTCGCAAAGCCTGCCGAATATATAAAGCGAAAAACAGTTGTAAAACAGATGGATAAAAGTTACATGTATGAACACACAGGTAAAAAGCCTGTAAAACTGATGTGCCTCAAGTACCGCCGAACGGTTGTTGGCAAACAGATAGGCGATGTTTTTATCTACCGCGTTAAGCAACAGCCATATAACCGCATTTATTGCGATAAGAGCGGCAGTTGCAGGGGCTTTTGTGCCGGACGGTTTTTGAGGAGCGCTGTCAGTGACGTTTTTCGGCTCGTAGGATGGTGAAAGAGCATTTTGTACTGTTTTTTCAAAGCCTGAGAGCTTTGAAGGCTGTTTCCTGCCAAAGGAAAGGGTTTTTCCGTCAGTGTACCACCAAACGAAGTTCACCTTTGAATAGGTCTGTTCCTGAGCGTCGCAAAAGCTGTGAACGTTATCAAGGTCATTTGTGTTGGAGCAGTATAAAAGGCAGATTATTACAAGGCTTGTACAACGCATAGCCGTAAGCTGAGGCTCTATTTTGCCGGCAAAAAATTTCGCCTGCTCCATAACCTGCTGTTGAGGTATTTCAGAAATGTCAAATGTGAGCAGCGCATACATAACCGGATTATAAATACGAACATAGGCGCTTTTGCTCTCGGAAGCACTAATGTTTTCAAAGCCGCTGTCGGAAGCGGAAGCCTTTAATTTTTCGGAAAAATCACTGTACAAATTCAGTTCGCCTCCAATACTTTATGTAACTAAATTGTACAGTGACTTTTGTTTAATGTCAATTACGGAACAAGCTTATTAATCAGCATCAGCGTAAAAATCCCGGGTATTCCGAGCAGGCCCGTAAAAAATACAGTAAGCGCGTTAAGACCTATATAAATTCCGGCAGGCTTTAAAATCAGGTCGCACAGCAGTATCAGCACAGCGCCGGCAGCCGAACGCATGAGAAATTTTAAAAGCGCAGCAAGCGGTTTTGCGAGTATTATTAATGCCATAAGCACCAAAAAAGCTGCAGCTGTTATAAATAAAACCGAGTTTGAACCCATGTCGGATCACCTTTGACTATTTGATTATAAGGCTGTATAGCCGTTTTTTTTTGCTGCTTTTAAAAAATACTGATAACGTTTGTTGAGTGACTGTATTTCAAAAATAATGCTGTCTATAAGATATTCGTCTGTTTCCATCTGAAACTTCTGGTTGCATACATCAAGCTGAGCCTTTATCTGTATTAGATTGTCTATTATATATTTTTTGCCCGAATCATCGCTGCTTTTTTGTTCACGCACTTTAAGCATCACTCCCTGTCTTTCTTATAATAATATAAGCCGTAACTGGAATATTTATGCTTGTTTTTATAAAAAAAGGCTGCCGGTTTTTCCGGCAGCCAGTGGTTCAAAATCTGTAATTTGTGTTTCTGTTACTTTGTATTGTAAAGCGCACCCCAGTTTTCAACCTTGTTTATGGCATCTATCTGATATTCGTGGGTATTTCCCGCTTCCATAACAGGATAGTAGAACCAATCGCCAGGGTTAACGTCTGTCCAGGTGTTAGCTCCGTCAGGTATCGAGCTTGCAGGATACGAACGGCCAAGAACGTTGTTTATAAGTGTTACTACCTCGGATCTTGTGATGTTGTTTTCAGGACCGAAGGTACCGTTTCCGTAGCCGTGAATCCAGCCTTTGTTTGCCGCTGCATTTATCTTTGCTTCAGCCCAGTGGCCTTCACAGTCGGTAAATGCGTTGCCGCTTGTAACAGGCAGATCGTCAAACTTATAAGCTATTGTTGCAAACTCAGCTCTTGTGATGTTGTTTTCGCTCTTGAATGTTCCGTCAGGATAGCCTGAAAGTATGCCGGCGTTGTAGAGTGCCGCAATTGCAGGATATGACCAGGAGTTTTTGTCGATGTCGCTGAACTTAACTTCCTCTGATGTAAGAGCTGCTTTGTAGTCATCTTTCAAAAGCTTGTAGAACATTTCGGCTACTTCTTCTCTTGTTACAAGTCTGTCCGGGCCGAATGTTTTGTCAGGATAACCTTCAACATATTCCTTGTGCTCAGATGTGAACATTGAAGCAAGAGGAACGTTTGTGTCTACGATGTTTGTAAGGGTAGATGCTGAATCTCCGGCGTTGTCGGATGAGCCAGGTACATATTCATCGCTTCCTCTGTCGTCTGAATCAACAGGTACATAGCGGTACGTGAATACTACCTCTATTGTGTTGTTGAATGACTTAAGAGCATCAGAAGCTGTTATTTTGTAGAAGTCTGCCGCTGAAAGAGCGGTTCCGTTTACCGTTAAGCCGGAAACCTGTGTGTAGTAGCCGCGGTTAGCTTTTCTTACAGTGTAGCCGTTTGATATTGTGTCAAATGAAGCGCTTACCGTATCAGCCGTAACGGTTGTGGTGCCGTATACATGGCTTACAACTATTGAATAGTTGGCTGCTGCCCACTGTGCCTTAAATACAACGTTTGCATTGTTCATTGTGTAGGAAGCGCCGGCCTGATAGGTGTTGGTTCCGTCTGACCAGCCGGTAAATGTGTAGCCGTCTCTTGAAGGAGCTGCCGCTACAGTTATAGCTGCGTCGCCGTAAACCGGATCCTGTGAAGGCGCTGTTCCGCTTGCGCCGTTAAGGTCGTAAGTTACGGAATACTTTCCGTTTTCAACCCATACAGCGGTAAGTGTAATGTCTTTTCCAAGCTTTGTAAGGTCGATTACATCGTTTGGCTGATATACCTTTCCGTTTTCGTCCTTCCAGCCGTTAAATGTGTAGTCAGGAACAGATGAAAGACCTGTGTTTGCCAAAGTCTTAACTGTTTCTTCCCACTGAGCGTCTGTTGTGAAGGAGTTGTTGTTTGAAACATACTTAACAGTGTACTTGGTGTCAGGAGTCATTATTGCCTTGAATGTAAGGCCGTCGAAGGAAGTGTCGTCAAGCGACTTTCCGCCTTCCGCTGCCAGATTCATCATGTCTAACAATGTTCCGTCTGCCGCATAGGTCTTGCCTGTTTCAACGCAGGTCCAGCCGTTAAAGGTGTAATGTTTTCCGTACATACCGTTTTCAACTGTCTTGAGATATTCTTCAAGAGTAGTTGTGCCGGTTGAAGCTGCTATGGTGCTTTGTCCGTCCATAAGAGCGAGGCTGCTGTCAAGATATGACCATTTGTTGTAGCCGAGATTTACGTTGTCAACATAATAGTCTGCTCTGAAGTCCTTGTAGCTCCAGACAGCCGTAAACTCTATAGGACTTGCCGGCATTACGAATGTCGGGTTGGTATATTTGGTTTTGTTTGACTCCCAATAGAGGAAAGAAGCGCCCTTGCCGGTATTTGAAAAGTCAGTAGGGAATGTAATGGTATCACTTTCCGCTGCTCTTTCGCCGTTAAGAAGTATGCTGTCGGTGCTTGTTCCGCCGTTGAGGTTATAGGTTACTTTGTAAAGCGCTTTGTACTGTGCAGTGAATGTAAGATCGCTGTTTATAACATCTGTTGAAGCAGGAATTGTTGTATCCCAGCCTTCAAACCTCCAGTTTTCGTTTGTGGTTACAGCAGGAACCGTAATGCCTGAGCTGCTCCAAGGAGTGTCGGTATCTACCGTATACTCAAGGGTTGTGCCGTCGGCAACCGTGCCTTCAGAACCGATAACGAATTTTACATTGTACTGCTTAACATATTTTGCGGTTATTGTTATATTGCCTGTAACGTTTGCAGGGAATGTCGTATCCCAGCCGTCGAATCTCCAGCCGCTTTCAGCCGTTACCGCAGGAACAGTTGTTACAACGTCAGCCCAAGGCTGGTTGTAGGTGGCTGTAAAGCTTGCGGTAGCTGTATTGCCGCTTAAGGTTCCGTGGTCGCCAGCGTTAAAGGTTACGGTATAGTCGATGTATGTCGGTGTGTAGGTAGCCTTGTAGGTAGCATCTCCGTTTACATTGACAACCGCCTTATCCCAGCCGGCAAACGCGTATGTGTATGTGTTGTCAGCGGCCCTAACAGGGTCAGCCGGAGCGGTAACCGTATCTCCGAAGTGGTAATCGGTCTTTGAAGAAAGTACAGCGTCGTTATAGTCAACAAATTTTACTTTGTAGTTGAGATAAGTTTCGTCGTATTGAGCCTTGTAGGTCGCATTGCCGTTTACATTGACAACAGGAGCATCCCAGCCGGTGAAAAGGTAGGTATAGGTATTGTCGTCCGGTCTAACAGGGTCAGCCGGAGCGGTAACCGCATCTCCGAAGTGGTAATTGCTCTTTGTTAAAATAACGTTGTCGTTGTAGTCAACAAAGGTTACGGTATAGTCGATGTATGTCGGTGTGTAGGTAGCCTTGTAGGTAGCATCTCCGTTTACATTGACAACCGTCTTATCCCATCCGGCAAACGCGTATGTGTTTGTATCGTCAGCAGCCCTAACAGGGTCAGCCGGAGCGGTAACCGTATCGCCGAAGTGGTAATTGCTCTTTGTTAAAATAACGTTGTCGTTGTAGTCAACAAAGGTTACGGTATAGTCGATGTATGTCGGTGTATAGGTAGCCTTGTAGGTAGCGTCTCCGTTTACATTGACAACAGGAGAATCCCATCCGGCAAACGCGTATGTGTTTGTATCGTCAGCAGCCCTAACAGGGTCAGCCGGAGCGGTAACCGTATCGCCGAAGTGGTAATTGCTCTTTGTTAAAATAACGTTGTCGTTGTAGTCAACA
>Ga0183095_10354_pt2 | contig 49483 bp, 51 predicted proteins | sample BioMet4_FD_130346 | JGI IMG/M metagenome (GOLD analysis project Ga0183095, IMG submission 130346) | Microbial communities from bioreactor (seeded with sewage sludge) at LBNL, California, USA - Biofuel metagenome 4 (v2) (version 3) | ecosystem: Engineered > Bioreactor > Anaerobic > Unclassified ...
GTGCTATGAAAATTAGAAGAGTGGCAGTGACAGCATATTTAAATAACCCCATATACACAGTAAATTAATTTATATATTTGAAAGTTTGGAAAAAACGATATGCTAGGAGCCAACTGCGTAACTCCTAGTAAGAATGCAGAAATTGCATACTGGCTTGGTGAACCTTTTTGGGACAGGGGAATAATGAGCGAAGCAATAAAACAACTTTGTCGGACAGCTTTTGAACAGTATGATATTTCCCGGATATTTGCAGAGCCTTATGCACAAAATATCGGCTCAAGAAAAGCTCTTGAAAAAGCCGGATTTGTTTTAGAGGGCATAATGAAGAAAGGTGTCTATAAAAATGGTAGTTTTTTTGATTATTGTATGTATGCTCTTGTGAAATAACTTGTGAAATAACTTCTGCCTTGTCACTGGTACCAATATTCTCAAATCCGAATTTTAGAGAAACTTTAATTTCTAATTGATCAACAACTCAATTGTTCTTCGAAGGAATTGAGTATGCTCATAATTCACAGTTATGCTTTTTTTCATTTCCTAATCGAATGGTCCGTACGATGAAGAATATTACTGTGCCAAATATGATTATCATAAAAATAGGTAAAAAAATGATTGACAAAGGCTGTGCAGTTACTGTATGATAATTCAGGTAAAAGAACATAGCTAAGATCTCAACTTTCATGAATATAATTAGATTCTTTGTACTGAGGTACACAGCTTCTTTGTTTTCATCTGTTATTTGAACAGGAACATTCCAAATCTGTGGAAAAAAAGATACTACAGTCATGAAAATATAAAGCAAAATACTTATGGTTGGTAAAATAAGGGTTTGATATTTACTTCCCCAGCTATCGATTTCACCCAGTGCATTATAGTGCATAGGAACTCGTTGAGGAATTTGATCCCACTGAGTGTAAATAAAAACGACCATCCCGACTAAAAATAGAAGTCCTATAATTTCCAAAGCAAGTTGGAGTTTAGTATACTTCAATTTCATAGTGAGATTCTCCCTAATAAATAAAACACAAGCTTCTATTGCTTGTATTATCTGTCTTTGGCACATGCCCTATTTTTAGTAAAAGGGGACAAACTCTTCAATTGTACAAAATATATAGGCAGCATATAGCGTTAATGTACTTATAACTTACTTCTACAAGAAGCTAAAAATGGAAGGGAAGATCATTTTAGATCTCCTATTCAATAGTCCTTTATTAAGTATCTTCACTGTGGTCTCTTAAATATGTGACCATCTTGCAAAGTATGGTATTCCTTCTTCGTACACACCAGTGATATTTTCTACGGCAACATTTTTAGCATCAAATGATGTGTCTATGAACTGATTATTTCCTATGTATATTCCCACATGAGTGGCAAGCCAGTATATTCTGCCGTTTTGGGGAACGTCCTTTTGCCAGAAGATCACATCTCCGGGAGTTGGAGAGCTTGTATTTACATAATCTGTATTATTTTTCATCTCAGGTACTTTCTGGAAAAATATGTCTTTGGCGCCTACCTGGCTGTATACTTGATATACTAAGTGAGAACAGTCAATGGCAGTTGTATTATTGCCCCCATGTACGGATTTAACTCCAAGCCAGTTGTTTGCGGCTTCGACTGTTGCGTTTTCTGAAGTTCCGACAGGAGCTGCGGCTCCAAGGGGTATGAATGCTATTAAAACGGTCAGAAGGAATGTAACTATTAATGTTTCTTTACTTATCTTCATTTTTTCTCATCAATATCCGTGTTTTTACTAGGTCGAGTCAATCATCAAGGATTCAATAATTCCAAATAATTGCAATCGATTTTATACGACATTTTGTTGTTGACTCGACACTAGCCTAATTATTGTTAAGGCTTTTTTATTATACATCAGAATAAATTTATTTTTATAATTACCACTACTTAACGACGTTAACATATATACATAACGGCAGTAGTCCAATTTTTTGTAAAACCGAGAGCTTTGGAAAAGTAGCGAAGTAGAAAACTTAGCTTTATAGAAATACGTTAAAATCAATTGCGAAACTCTAAAAACGAATGAGAAAAATTCCAGCAATTGGGTTTAAACTAATGAGATGTGTTATTTTAGAGAAGTTCTGCAAAGCTGAAAACTCAAATGGTTCAAAAAGAAGCCTGGAAAAAGAGAAAATGGACATAACTAAAATCATTTAGCTATGTGTTTTTATATATCTTCGGACTGCCAGAATTTCGATTTTTTGATGTACTTTTCAATTTTTTCAGCGTCCCATACACCTTCCATTCGGGACAAATTAGAAGTGCGGTCAGCAAATTTTAAGACGATCCCACGTATAGAATGCAGATGAGGGAAATACCACCCCGTGTCATCTTCTTTTTTTTCATGTGTGACCTCACGAATTAGATCTGCGACATCTTCACCAAATGTGGTAACTAACATTTCATATGTTGTGTCGGTGTATTCTAACGTGTCATGAAGTAGAGCAGCCGTCTGCAGTTCAAAGTCATCAGGGTAAAGTATTTTAACAATTTCATAAACCTGCCAGCAGTGGGTCATAAAATAGTCATTTCAGGTATCATCAAGCTGGTCTGCATGTGCTTTTGCACCGAATTCCATTGCTTGCCTAACTGTCATATTTATGCTGTTCATTCACATCACTTTCGCGATATTAGTTAAGGTAATTTGCTCATATATATACCTCCTATTCAATAATCAAACCATCAAAGATCGGGAAATAATCACAGACTCTACATGAGTATGAAAATTGAATAGTTTAAGAGTTTACACCGAAAGCTTATAAATGTTTAACAAAAAGAAGTTTATTGGGTTTAATTATAATTTCCAAAATCATCTCAATTCAGTAATTCTCCCAATTCAGTAAAACAGGCTTTAAAAGGCATGATTATGTTAGCTTTGGGAATATTTAAGCTTCCTAAACTTGATTCTGGGTAAAGCACATAGGAGTAATTTAAACGAGAACGAAGAAGAAATTTCGAATAGAAAGTTTGCTTTTAGCCATATTACTTCTATGCATGGTATTTGTGTCGACTGTAAGTGCACAAGATGATTTAACAACAAATGTTAAGTCTTCCGAAATGGAGCAAGGTCTAATAGATGCACTAAATTCTGATACAAAAAGTCTGGCTGCAGACTATGTGATTGCTAATTATTGTAAAGCAAACGAAGACAAAATTTCAACACCGGAAGACAATAATGTTTCAGGCAAAAGTAATTCAAGGATGTATCAACTGGAAGATGGATCGAACATAACTTTTACAAATCGAGGTAATTTTTTAATTGATAATTTGAAAGTTAACAATAATACAATTCAACCAGTTAATAAAGAAAATAAGATGAACTTACAATCCGAAGATAATTCGCTTTATACACCTTCTCTAATATCTTCCGTAAGCGAATACAATTCTCTTGGTTGGAAATTGTTTACTGTCTACACACAAGGATATTTCGGGTATGATAATAAATCTGTACAACCTTATCATGTAGATTCATGGTATATACATAATATGCCTTTCAATCTCTGGCAGATTTCTAACTGGAAAGAAGGTGAGGACATCATTTCCAATAGTACTGCAGAAGTTTATAGCCAGGGGAATTTCCATTATGGTTTTGAATACAACGGTAACAGCTTAACTGTTCAGAACTATTACGTTAAGGTTTATTTATCGTGCGATCAAAACGGAAATTACGGAGCTTACTATTCTGTAACAGAACTTATCCCAACACTCAAAATCGGTCCTTTGAATATGGGCTTTGGATCATCAACCGAATTTCCAAGAATAAAGAATGGCTCTGGAACTCTCACTGTACAGGACAACTTATTATGATGAAAAAATCAAGTTATGAGATATTATTTATCGCTTGCTTTGCCTTTTTCTTTATTTTAAATTTTATAAATGTGATTGGTCAACCTGATATATCACTTCTTATAGCGATAATTATTGGAGCTTTAATAGAATCTCTTATTCCATATTTAATTATAATTCTAATTATACATATAATAAGTCGTGACAGTATGAAGTCTTAAAGTCTGCCCTTAACTGTTCAGTTTTTCTGGATTTTTTGGTTCCAATATTACTAAAAGTAATGTTGGTAAACCACAAGCAAGTTTACTGTGGGCAGACTTTAACACAGAGTCCACAGCGCAGACCTCCCAGTACATTAAACATATACTGTGCACACTTCTGCCTGTCAATTTTTCCATCCCGGGAGATAGCGCCAGCCGGGCATACTTCAATGCACTTCATGCAGTTGCTGCATTTTTCGTTGATAAACGGTAGCAATGTACCCTTTTCTTCTTTTTCTAGCGGAGCATCGGTAAGTATTGCGGTCATTCTAACTCTGGGGCCGAAGTCTTTTGTAATAAGGAGGTGATTCCTACCGAAATTTCCCAGTCCTGCATGGTATGCGGCATATTTGATAGACAGATTTGCCTTAAGTGTCTCGCGGTCAGCATACCAGTATCCAAACTCACTTCCCTCTGTAGGCACAATAGTTGCTTTGTATCCTTCTTTCTCAATAAGTTTTGCAATTTGAAAAGCGACTATTCGAAGGGTTGCAGTTGCTGCCATAAGAGTATTGGTATATTCTGCCCGTCCGGCTGGAAGAGTATCAAAGGCTCCTTTTGGTACGCCAACCCCGAGGACTATTACTGACCGCACGTCTGCCATTACATTCTGAGGTTTGTTTCCTGTATATTCCGGGTTTTCAAAGCAAGCTGCATCTGCAATACCAATAAAATCCGCGTTCATTTTAAAAGCAGTGTCTTCTACCTTTTTTGTAAGGGCGATCTCCCTCATACTTATCTCCTGTTAAAGTTAAATTTCGGTTAAATTTAGGTTCCACATATTTAGAAAGAAGTTTTGTTCCATCTTCTAGGTTAAACTTCGGTTAAACTCAGGTTCCACTTTGTTCTTTTTATGGTTATAACTTTTGAGGTTCAATTTCTATCTGCTTGTAAGGCTTCTCTATTTACAGTCTCAGGTTTCGTGTAGAAACAGAGAGATATTTAAAAACAAGGAAACAGTTAATATATAAATTATTAATTTCATCTGTATATTAATAAATTATCTTCATTATAAACAATAACTGTCGGCTTAAAGTTATTGTATTCTAAGCCGGAGGGGCTATGTAAAGTTTCTGGGGGGATTGGTTCTGAGAATCACGTTTATTGAAGATTGTCACAACAGGTGGAGGTTCAGTGCTGCATTTGTTGTCTTCTTATTTCTGTTTTCAGCAGGCGTTGGAAGTGCAGAGGTTATTTACGTAAAACCAGGAAATTCGATCCAGGCTGCGGTAAATAACTCTACGGCCGGAGATCTAGTTATTGTGAAAACTGGGGAATATCAGGAGAATATTGTTGTCAATGTTTCAGGGATAAAGATCAGTTCGGAGTTTGAGAATCCTGAGAATGTGCTTATAAGAACGAGGGATGAAAATTCCAGTGTGTTCCAGATTAAAGCCGATAATGTAACTGTCAGCGGCTTTAATATAACCGGGTCAGGGGAGGGTTCCAGCGTTTCTGTTTCCAGCATCTCTAATGTTTCAGGTTCTGCAAACTCTTCCAAAATGAGCAATAATTTCAGTTATTCCAATAATTCCGATAATTTCAATGATTCCGATAATTTCAATGATTCCGATAATTCCAATAATTCCAATGATTCCGATAATTTCAATGATTCCAATAATTCCAATGATTCAGAGAGTGCCGATCCTGGGCAAGCTTCCGGTTCAGGGCCAAATAAGCCTATTTACCAATGGGATGGGTTCGGTTGTCCTGCAGCAGGGATTTGCCTTGAGCAGGTTAACAACTGCACAGTCGAGAATAACATATTTTTCGAAAATAGGTACGGGGTTTATCTGCAGGACTCCAGGAACAGTACAGTCTTGAAGAATACTTTTTTCCGCAATGGCATCTGGCTTGACGAAGGGTGCGGCAAAAACCTGCTGATAAATAATGCTATTGAAGAGAGTAATCTCATTATTGGGGCTCACTGCTGGGATAATATAATGTTCCAGAATCGGGTTTCAAACGGCGAAGGGATAAGTATTGCCTGTTGCGGTGGAAACAATCTCGTCTCAAGGAATGAAGTTATAAACTGCAGTAACGGCATTGACATCTATGACGTTCAGGCAAGGACCGTCCTGCGTGACAACGTGATTATAGGCTGTGGGAACGGGATTTATCTAACTTTCGTCTTCGATTCCAGAGTTTATAATAACACGATTTCAAACGGAAGCACGGGCATCTATCTAAGAGAGGACTGCCACGACAATGAGCTGTCTAACAATACAATAACAACGAGTAAAGAATCTGGCATTTACCTGCTGGACTACAGTGCAGATAACCACATTTATAATAACTACTTCAATAATAGCGTAAATGTGAAAGCCGAGAATACTAAAGGAAATATATGGAATACTACACAGTCGCCAGGGACAAATATTGTAGGGGGTCCAAACCTGGGAGGAAATTTCTGGGGGAATCCGGAAGGGACCGGCTTCTCTCAGGTCTCAAATGATTCAAACTCGGATGGGATCTGCGATTTACCATTCCAGATTAACGGAAGCGATTTCGATTATCTTCCACTTGCCAGACCTCCTTTCGTAACCGGGGTAGATCTTGAGGTAACAATCGGAATGCCTGAACCAAATAATACCTCGGACATTTCCATTGAAATTGACAGAGATACTCTTAATTTAGGAACCATGCTCTTCGGGCGGTCAACAGAACAGGTAAGTAAACCACAGGTTTTGACGGTAAGGAACACAGGAAAAAGTAATGTCAGGATTTCCGCTGAGGTCAGTGGTTCCTCAGATGCAGTTTTTTCTGAAGGTATCTATATTTCTTCCCGTTTCTGGCCAGACTTTTCTGAAGTTATTGAAAATAACACAAGTAAAGCTCTGGAAATTGAACTTAAAGTCCCGACAAACTATTCTGGAAATGGCACTAAAAAAGGATCTCTCGTTTTCCTGGCTGAAAAGGTTTGAAAGCTCTGGTTTTTATCTTCAATTTTTTGTTTTATATTCTTTTGTTGTCCACTAATACAAGATTAGTTTTTCAAAATAAAATCTCCAACACGACTTTCGATTGCTTTTTGATGTATCTGTACACAACAGTTTCATTAATCCCAAAAGCATGGAAAAAGAATGTGAGTAGACTTTGTTTTGATTATTGTGGAACAATGATAATTGAGTACAAATAAACGACAGTGAAAACGATATCAGAAATATATAGGTAAGATGAGAAAAAGAACAGGATTTAAGGTGAGAGAAAAAGGATTTAAGATTAGAGAAAAAGAATGGGGGTTAAGGTAAGAGAAAAAGAAAGAAGTTTAAAATGAGAGGAAAAGAACGGGGCTTAAGATGAGAGAAAAAGAAAAAATGCTGGCAGGCAAACCATATAGAGCTTTTGGAGAAGAACTGCTGGCAGAACGTCAGGCTGCAAAGGAATTGATTTTTGAATTTAATGCTCTACACCCCAGCAAAATTGAGCAACGCGATAAAATCATTAAAAGACTTTTTGGCAAAACGGGCAAGAACTTCATTATTGAATCACCTTTTCGCTGCGACTACGGATATAATATTTCCATTGGGGAGAACTTTTACGCCAATTATAATTGCACAATTATCGACTGCGCTAAGGTTACCATAGGTGACAACGCTTTTATCGCACCCAATGTAAGTCTTTTTACTGCGGGACATCCCGTGCATCCGGATGTGCGGAATACCCAGTTGGAATATGCCGTTCCTATTTCCATAGGCAACAATGTTTGGCTTGGCGGTGGCGCTATTGTGAACCCGGGGGTTACTATTGGTGATAATACTGTCATTGGTTCTGGAAGCGTAGTGACAAAGGATATTCCGGCCAATGTAATAGCTGTTGGCAATCCGTGCAGGGTGAGACGCACCATTACAGAAAAAGATAAAAGTGATTTTCTGAAAATATTATCTAATGAATAAGCTCATCAAAAGACCCATAATCCTAACACTCATAATCCCAACACCCATTTTTATTATCGACCCTATAATTATTTAGGTGGCGTGGCAGCTCGCAACTGATTTACGCAGCTTATCATGCTAAGCTTATCATACTATTCTGTGTTTAATATCTTCCCCAGTTTTTATCACTTCATTTTCTTTCCCGCCTTTTATCTAAAGCTATCTCTTCCGCCCTCTATCTTAAAAGATATCTCTTTAACTCCCTATCTCTCTTATTTTTCCAGTTGCGATTAGATAGTTATATCTGCCTTATGCTTAGCTTCTTTAAAAGGTACTGTAAAAATCCCCATGCCTGATTATAGTTAGTAACTGTCACAAAATAAATTATGCATAACCCTCTTTTTTAGGCTTGAATGTATAGTTCCACTCTCCGTGAAATTCATCACGAATAATTCCTAATTTTTCAACTTCCTTTTTTGTGATTTTAATTCTCTTTGGGTATTCATTCTTATCTAATATGCACTTAACTTTAAGCCTTTTTGATGTAGTTGTTGCCGCAATAAGATTCACAATTACTTCGTAGCTTGTAAGTGGTTTACCTCTCCAATTTAAAGTTATAAAAGACTTACATGAGAAAATAGTCTGTGCTCTATTTTATTCCATTTGCTTGTTCCTGGTGGGAAATGGCAAACCGATATTTTCAGTCCAGTTTCATCAGCTAACTTTTGTAATTATATTTTCCATAATCGTACTCTGTATCCATTGCTCCCACCACAATCAGCAGTAATCATGAGTTTCTTTGCTTCTGGATATGATTTACATCCCATCATATTCCACCATCTTCGTATACTTTCAACTGCAAAAGAAGCCGTATCATGATCTATGCCTACATTTATCCATCCTTTATTGTTAGCAATGTCGTAGACTCCATATGGGTTTACTTTTCCCAGTTCTTTGTCCTTAAAATCATATACATTGACGTTTATGGATCATGTTTTGGGCATAATTCTCTACCTTCATTCTTGAAATTTCTAACCAACTCTTTCTTTTTTGTATCAACCGAGATTACAGGCTGATGCTCTTCCTGAAACTTTTTGCACTTTTCATTTATATGGTTGAATTGCTGATCACGATCAGGATGAGAAGCTCCTTCAATTGTCTTCTTATTGGTCTGTAAACTGTAACCAAATATGTGAAGCAAATCTGCGACTCTTGCATGAGTCACCTTATGACCCATTTTTTTAGTTCGTCAGCCAAATTGCGAACACTTTTAGAGGTCCAACGCAAAGGTGATTCCGGATCTCTAAGGCTTGTTGGTTCAATAAGATTTTCAAGGTAGGATCTAAGTGTGGGATCTTTATCAACACTTTTTTTGCGACCTCCTCCAGTAGCCCGAATTTTTCCATCAGGGATAGGCGTTTCGCTTGTTCCAATAATTCCACTTTCTAATTCTTTGCGACCTTTTGAAAGGGTATCACGAGAGATACCTGTTGCACGAGAAACTATGCTGATTCCACTCTCACCAAGGCTAATGCTTCTGCAGCGGCAAATAGACGTTTGCCTTGTTCATCGAGAAAAGGTTTTAGCAATTCATACTTCTTAGAGATAATTTTCTCAAGTTGATTAGTCATAATTAGTCATATATAGAGCTCATCTCAAAACCAATTTTATTATCAAATCATTAAATTTTTAGAATTATTTTTCGTGATCTGAAACTCGATTGATTCTTCTGAATATAGGATTTAGAGAAGCAATTTTGAGTTTTGGGACAGACTCATATTCAATAGGAAAAACTTATATAAAAAATATCAAATTTATTTTGTTACAGTTATTACGACGAAGGAGAACAAGGAACATTTATTGAAGGTGCTGGTTTTGCCAGAGATTCCGCTGCATAACAATGCAGCGGAATTAGCAGCAAGAGCAAAGGTTAGAAAAAGAGATGTGAGCCTTCAAACCATAACAGAGGAAGGAACAAAGGCAAATGACACATTTATGACGATTGTTCAGACAGCAAAGAAAATGGGGGTAAGTGCATATCAGTACATATGTGATAGAGTAGGCAGTACATTTGAGATGCCATCTCTGGCCCAACTCATCAGAGAAAAAGCTCAGTGAGTGGAAATTGAGAGATTTCCACTCAATTTGAAGAGGATACAGACCAGGGTTCTCGAAGGCAACTTTACATCACATGAAACAAAATGCAAAAAGTGATAACCTTTTCCTCTTAACAGTCATGTTTCAGAAAGAGTTAAAACTTGGGAAAAACTGGTTTTGGATGAGCTCGCAAACAAAATGAACAAATTCCAATCGGAATTACAATGACATTACAATGACAAGAGTACATTTCGACCTTTTGCCTCCATTGAAAGCTTTCAGTACTCGTTTTTCCCGAAGCTTCATTTGAGATAATAGCTGCAGATTTTCGATTAGTTCTCCAAAAAAGATAACAAGAAAAATGTTATTTATTAAGATATCTGAGAAGGTCGGCTTAAATTAAATTTTTAATTTTCTTTTTTTAATTTGATATTTTTATATAATATCATGCCAATCCCTTTTCATTCCTTTACGTAAAAATCAGGCGTGAAGGAATTACTATCTTGCTGAACTGAACATAATTTCACTGAACTGAGTGAGTCATGCACAGAGGCATGAGGAAAAGCCTGCAGGTCTATAAAAGCAATTTAAAGGATAAAACAGGAATTCCGGAAAATCCTAAGATTTAGTAAACAGTTCATGGTATACGTTCACAGGTATAAACAGCTGATTGGTATATACTGGATTTAGTTGGGGGTTAGTATATGATTGTACAGGAATGCAATTTATCGTTAGATGAACTTCTGAAGTTTGATGGGGTAATGGCAGCCGGGATTTTCAGTCCAGAAGGAAAGCTTGTGGAGTATAAGTCCAGGGATGAAATGCCAAAAGAGATGGCAGAGATGACTGCCAAGTTTTGCGGAGCCGTGAACCTGATGTTCGATGCTCTGGCCAGTGCTTACACGCAACTCTACAAGATGGACTGGGTACCTCAGCAAAACTGGATGTACAGCGGCGGCGACTGGACCGTTATGATCTCGGGAACGAGAGGGGTTTTTGTTGAGAAGTCAAAGGCGGATTTAAAGAAGCTCTTTACGGCTCTGGGAATGTGTTAACACCTCAATATTGTTTATGCCCAAATAAATCTGGCTGGCAAGTCTTGGTAATCAGGTTAGGTAATCAGGTTAGGTAATTTGGTTAGGTAATTTGGTTAGGTAATTTGGTTAGGTAATCGGGTCAGGTAATTATTTCATTTTTATCAGGCAGATCTGCCTGTATTATGGGCAGTTTGCCGAATTTATCTGTAACCCTTTTAAATAGCTTGCCCGTATCTTGCCCACAGCCCTATTCAAACCTCTAAATTAGATTACACCTTTCTTGCATTACAACTAAAAAAATTAGAAAAAAATTAGATCGTCATTTTATTATACCATTACTTACATAGTAATAATTGGTCCATAGGGTCAAGTCCCGGTGTATAAAGAAGACGTACAAAGAAAGTATGTAACTTAAATAAGTAGTAACTTAACTAAGGTAACTTACTAAGTAATAACTTAACTAAGGTAACTTACTAAGTAATAACTTAAATGAGTAGTAACTTAACTGAGTACAGAACTTAAACTACATTAAAATTGGACCAGGCCTTATGGATCACTTTATAATTCTAAAAGGCTTCATATTATACGATTTTTGACAATTCTTTTGATAACTCTTCTGATTATTCTTTTGATAGCTTCTTTTCGTTAAACTTTAATTTAAACTTTAATTAATAAAAGTTTCAGGCTTACACTTCCCTTTTGTTTCATCTACTTTACTTTTGTTTCACCTTGTGGTCGCTGTCGATTTGTTCTTTATCTTCAAACAAGGATTTAACAGGCCGTATGCTGTCGTATTTCAGAAAAATCATTCTAATAAGAGTAACTGCTAAAGCTCCTGCAGTTACTTTATGAGATTCTCTCCAATCGAGCCGGATAGCAAAATTTCGGTATGTAAGCGCCCTAAGTTTAACATACCTGCAGAAACATATCAATTTTCAATACTTCCTCGTCCCTGTCCATACTATATTATCTTTCAATAAGGTCAAGTCAAGGTGAATCTAAAATGAGGCCTGCCGATTTTATCGAATGCAAGGAATTTCCCTGCTCCGAAGTAAACAACAGCAGATATCTTGTACCTGCTTTGGATATAAACCACAAAAAATTTAAATCAGTTATGATTTCCGAAGCCCCTCCGGAAAATCCGAAAGATTACTTTTATGCCCCCGGAGAGCCGTTTTACCTGAAAACGACATTACAGGCTTTCCGTGATGCAGGCATGTCGGTAAATAGTATACAGGAGATTCTTGACTTGGGTTTCTACCTCACGACTGCGATTAAATGCCCAAAGACACAGTACGGAATCTCGGCTGCAACAATCAAAAACTGCTCCCTGATTCTAGAAAAAGAACTTCTTCTGTTTCCTAATATTGAGGTCTATATGTTAATGGGAGATGTTGCGATAAAGGCCTTCAACTATATCAGCAAGAGGCAGACAGGCAAAAACACGATTCTTCCTGGCTCGACATACAAAATCCGAAAAAATGAATCTTATTATCATGGCAGGAGAGTTTTTCCTTCGTATCTGCAGACAGGACAGAATTACCTGATTGAAAAATCAAAACGGGAAATGATTGCTGAAGATCTGGCTGAGGCAATAAAACTAATAGGATAAATCTCAGATAGGATATCAACGTAGAACAATTTAAAAAATGATATAAATATAAATCAGGTAAACTATGGGATAAGTATGGAATTCTGATAACTATGGGATAAGTATGGAATTCTGATAACTATGGGATAAGTATGGAATTCTGATAACTATGGGATAAGTATGGAATTCTGATAACTATGGATAAGTATGGAATTCTGATAACTATGGATAAGTATGGAATCCTGATAACTGCTGGAACAGTAGATGAACCTGAAAACCGAGCCTTTATGAGCAGGCATTTTCCCTGAATATTATTCTGAATTCGGTTCCTGCTCCTCTTACAAGCTCAATGCTGCCCTCAATCTGGTCCACAAGTATATTTACAAGTTGAAGCCCCAGAGAAGAGGTATGCCTGAAATCTATTTTTTCTGGAATTCCCACTCCGTTATCCGAGACGACCAGCAAAAATTCAGAGGTCTCAAGCCTGCCAGTATCTCTATCTTCCCCACTGATTTTTCCACTCTCTATCTTATGGAGCTTAATCCGGATTTCTCCGTCTCGTCCTTCTGAAAAAGCATGTTTTAGAGAGTTGGATACAAGTTCGTTAATAATAATTCCCAATGGAATTCCGGTGTCCATTCCGAGAAAAACGCTTTCTATATCCATTTTTAAGTGAATATCCCGATTGCCTACCAGATATGACCTGAAGAGTTCATTCGCAAGTTTCTGGAGATATGCTTTAAAATCAAAGGTCTCAAAGTTCCCGGTTCCCCCGGTTTTATACAACTCTTCATGAATTAGAGACATCGATATAACCCGGTTCTGGCTTTCCTGAAAAGATTCCCTTACCTTCTTGTCACTGAAATGCTCGGCCTGGAGGCTCAGGAGGGATGAGATCACCTGCAGGTTGTTCTTAATTCTATGGTGGATTTCTTTTTTCCGGATTTCTTCGGTTTTTAAAAGCGCCTGCTCGGCTTTTTTACGTTCGGTAATATCAAGCATCACACCTACGATCCCTATTACTTCTCCAGATATATTGCTGTAAGTAGCCCTGTGGACAAGAAAATCTCTTTCTTTTCCATCTATAGCAAACTTGATCTTCAATTCGTGAGGTATGCTTTTTCCTTTCTCAAGAAGTATCCTATCATAAAAAGTAGAGATTTCGAGAGCCTCGTCCGAAAATTGCTTCCTGAACTCAAACATGGAGTGTCCTACGATTTTTTCCTTTGGAAGGCAAAGTATGCTGGCAAATCTTTCGTTGCAGCCCTGGTAGATTCCCTCGAGATTTTTGTAAAATACCGGGGAAGGTATGGCATCAAGGAGTGTTTCCAGAAAATAGATATTATTCTGAAGGGCTTTTTCTACCTGCTTGCGTCCTACAATCTCCTCGATAAGTCTTTCGTTTGTTTTTACGAGTTCGAAAGTCCTTTCTTTAACAAGTTCCTCCAGTTTTTCCTTATACTGACGCAGTTCTTCTTCAACATGCCTGCGCTCGATTACCTCTGAAATGAGAAAAGCTGCTGAGTTAAGGAAATACGTGTCATCTGCAGTAAATCTTCTTGGTTTTTTGGAATGTGCGCTCAATACCCCGAAGGGTTTTTCCATTTTGCCTATAACCACACTGATCCCGCTAGCTACATCATGGTCTTTCATAACGGCCGAGACACTGAAACGCTCTTCCTTTTTAAAATCTCTTACGATTACCGGGATTTTTGAAAATAAGGTGTACCCTGCCTGGGATCCTTTACTCCCTTTAACAATGGCTTTTCCCACAAGGCCCGGCTTCCAGCCTGTTCCTGCTCTGAGCAGAAAATCTCCGTCTGGATAAAGTTCAAGAATTCTACTGTATTCTACACCAAGAGCCTTTGCAACCAGCTTTACACTTTTGTCCATAAAAGCTTGCAGACTTTCACACCTGAGAGCCATTCTTCCCATCTGGTTAAGTGCATCATGCTGCTTCTCTTTGATCCGAAGTTTTCCTTTCAGTTTTTGTATCTATTCAGGGTAAGGGAGGCACATCTTCAATCGCCGAATGAAGTGAACTAATAACAGGCATTTTATTCTTTATTAGTGTGGATATGTATCCCCTTATTCTACAGAATACATCCGCTCCATTTGTTTTTCTAAAATCTCCCGATATTTTTTGTTGAATTGTTATCATCCTGAGATCTCTTTCTGCCTGGTTGTTGCTAAAAGGAACTCTCAGATCCGTAGCAAACCTCAAGATCTCTTTTTCATACTTTTCAAGTCTATCAAGAAGGTTTCTTGCCTTACTCTGTGCTTGTATTCCTCTTTTAGCCTCATCGTCTTTTGATATTTCAGGTGGAGGATTATCCTCAAATCCTTTCATGAGTATTAAATGATACTTTTCTATGAATGTTTTGATCGTATCTTCACCTATTTTAGTTCCCAGTTTTCTGGCACAATCAGCTTGTTCTTTAATTTCATATAGGAGATCAGACATCTCCTTAGCCCACTCTTGCTTGTATATTTTATAGATATTCTTAAGTTCCCTTTGAATATGGACATTACATAATGCATGTTCACATTTGTATTTGAAATAAGATTTCCAAAAGTCGTGGACTAGTATTCCTCTATACTTAGGCAACACTCCCATTTTATTCATTGCTTTAAAACCTCTACTCTTGTGATGAAAATAATATGTATATTTTTTTGTAGAGATTAGATGGCATTGTTCCCCTCGACCATTAACATTAATTCCAGTTTCGTCGCCATGAATTACATCTTCCTTTATTAATTGCTTCTTGATGTGGTTTGTAACACCTTTCAATTTGTGATACAACTTCTTTTCTGCTTTAATTATTGTATCAGAGCTTATCTTAAATCCAAAGATATCTTCATATAGATTCTTGATTCGATTATAGGGAATTAATTGGTAGTTTCGTAGGTAAATTGCAATTGTTAAAACTGTAATGCCATATTGGACAGGTTTTGTAATTGATTTTGGAAAATCAGCTTTGTTTTTACAGTTACAGTAAGGACATTTTTTGATCTCAGCACGATGCTCGGTCACGTTACGCATTACAACTATGTTAAATTCCTGTCTTGTCTTGTAACCTATGACCTCAGATTCCTCTATGTTACGACCACAATGTTTACATTTATGTAGCTGATGAAAGATAATTTCATCAGGATCTTCAACCTTATTCAAAGTAGAACCAGGATGTCCTTTTTGACCACCAGGACAGTTATTATTTCCATCTCGTGAACTCCCAGTTTTAGGTTTCTTCTCGATAAAAGTGCCAGTAGAAGGAGGTTTCTTGTTGATTTGGATAGTCTGATTCAAAAGAGATTCTAATTCACTTATCCGTGCTTGAAATTCAATTGTTTGAGATTCCAGAGCCTCAATACGAGCATCTTTAAACTTGACTTGAGACTCTAATTCATGTATTCGTTCTCGAAATTCAATATTTTGAGATTCAAGATCCTTACATCGGAGTTCAAAATCCTCAATATATGAAGCAATAAAATCAGGGTTCGAGTGGCATAGAGTAAGAATCTCTTCACGCTTCATAAATCTCTTCCCAAAATACAGCGATTTTTATAATAAATATGATGAAAAAAGTAAATGTTGAGTTTATACGAAAAATAAATCAGAAATATAGATAGCTGAATAGATACCAGTTTTTTATACTTAGTTATATCAAATCCATAGACGTTTACCTGTTCCTCTGCTTCAAGCGGGTAAAACGAGATAAGGTAAATTCTTTTTCCAACCTTGATTTGTGTTTTTTCGGGATCTTTCCGGGAAATCGCTCTATTTGAAAAATTTCCAATGGAGATGGGCACTTTCTCTCCTACTCTTATGTTCCATTCCTGAAGGAAGAGCTTACCTGCCTTATTCGAATAGATAACCCTTTCATCCCTCCCGATCCTCAGTACAGGACCAGGGTTCTCAGAAACAAATCTTTCCACTTTTATTCTCCCTCATTTTCTCTTCAGGCTGTACCCATTAAAAGCCTTCATGTTCCAAAGATATGAATTAATAACCAGAAACACCTGGATTTCTAAAACCTGTCTGAGTTTCCAAAACTTGTCTGAGTTTCCAAAACTTGTCTGAGTTTCTAAAACTTGTCTGAGTTTCTAAAACTTGTCTGAGTTTCTAAAACTTGTCTGAATTTCCAAAACCCCAGATTCTAAAGCCATGTTTCATTCTGTTTATTAATGAGGCAAATAAGATTGTAACTCCTACATGTCCCCTTTCTCGCTTCTATAGATCTTTCTCGGATTCCATAGATATATCTTTAGTTTATATTACTTCTTATTAGCACAGTAGTTCCGATTCGCCCAAGTTCCGAATGCCAATTACAAAACAGTATTCAATATTCTCGACCTAAAATTAATGATGGTCAATTTGTATTCGATTGGTATTATATATTTTAACATCATATGTTTATATTATGGGAAAAAGAGGTCCAAAACCACAATTCTTTGACGTTGCTTGTCCGAACAAAAACTGCAAGCTCTACGGTCTTACTAACCAAGGCAATATTACTGGAAATGGAACTTACATAAGTCGTGGAAAAAAAACAAGAAGATATGTTTGCCACCAATGTGGCAAAGTATTCAATGATCATACAGGTACCTTTTATCACGATCTTCGTAAAGATGAGCAAACTATTGATTTAGCTCTAAAAATGTCTATGAAAGGAATGAGCATTGAAGCCATTGCAGATGTTTTAGAGGTAGAATCTGCCAGTGTAAAACGATGGCTAGCTCGTGCAGCTGAACAATGCGATAAAGTAAATGACAGTATGATAAATCAAAAGGGAACTTGAAAATTTCAAAAAAGAAAATGGGCATAAGTCAACTGTTTTTGAATACCAGTTTAATGAAAATGGAACAAAATTTAATCTTGTAGCAGTGCCTCATGAAAAGAAAGAATACATACTATTTGCCACAAACAAAGATGTGAAGTCAATTGAAAAATTCGAAAAAAGTATTCCAAAGGAATATAGGAAAAGGTGGAACATAGAAACTGGATACAGAGTGAAAAATGACTTCAAGATACGTACGTGTACAAAATCGCCTGTAGCAAGAACATTATTCTTCCTGATTCAGTGTACATTATTAAATATTTTGCATATGTTGAAGTCTGTTTTGGGAATTACAGCACATGAAATGAAATCCATAATCAATGAAGACATTGGCAAATCTGTAAAGTGGGGAATAAAATCACTAGGCGGAATGCCAATTAGGTCATTTCTGCGTCGGTTAAAAGAGTACATTCAAGAAAGAGATAAGCAACTGCGCAGACAGTTAAGCGGAACATAGTAGCCAAACAGTATCATAAAATAGAGAATTATTGGATAGCAGAAGCTAACGAGGTTTTTTGAAACAAATGATATTTTTGATTGATGTTGTACGAGGAATAGTTTAAAAATAAAAATTTTTGATCGAAGATTCGTAATATTTTAGGGCTCTTCGCCATTTCCTATGGATAAGATGATTTTCAATTAAGATCGCATTTGTTTTTATGAGGATATTATGAGGATATTATGAGGATATTATGAGGATATCCACACAAAACAACGAAGAGCCTTTTTCAATGAAGGAAAACGAATAATTGGCTATTTCAGCCATTCGGAACTATACCTAATCGGAACTACTGATTATTAGATAAAAAGGTATATTTTCTATTTTTCAAACTCTTTTAATTTTATTAGATATAATAATTAACATTCTAAGAAATATAGATATTAACTTAATAACTTATTAACTTACTAACTATATATGTTAATTTATCAACTTTTGAGGCAATGTTATGCGTTTTAAAATTCTAGCCGCTGCAATATTAATTTTATTGGGGATTGTCGTTTTTTCTGTTTATTCTGGCTCCAGCAACGAAGACATCCCGGACAACAATGACATAATTCAAAAAATAGAGGTTAACAACAGCAGTTTTCTTGAGTTCTCGAAAGATTGGGATGGTTTTGAAACAGTAACTATAGATATTGATAAACTCAGGAAAGCCGCAGACAATGGCCATGTATTTCTTAGATTAATGGGAGAAGAATATGAAGTTCGAATCCAGGAGGCATCCAGAAACACTGAAGATGAATACTTTTATGCGGGACCTGTTGTAGGGTGTAATGAGAGTAGAGCTGACTTATATTTACAAAAAAACAGTTTTTGTGGGTCTGTTGGGCTGGGTAAACCCAGGAATGTGACATATAACATTGGACCCACTGATGAGAAATATAATGGCAAAACAGTTTACATTGTATACATGCAAGATTGGGAAAAAGAAAAGGAAAGGCTGGAAAAGATGGAAATCGATCCTTTACAATTTTTCCTCATAAACAGTGATTCCAAAAAGCATGTAATGTCTATTGAGATTTTTGATTTTAATAATAAGTCCGTGTTCAAAGAAAACTACACAATGGACCCTGAGGAAAAGATTTCCTCACCGAAAATAAATGCCGAGTTGGGACAATACAGGTATGAAATTATTCTGGACAATAAATTTACTTTTGAACAGAAAATACAGGCAGATTACGCAGCTGATGTTAGTTCTTCAGAAACACTATACATCTACATTTCTGATGATCCAGAAAACCCTGTTACGTTCGGAATTACAGTTTCCTGAGTAATTTTTGGCTCTTCGTCATTTCCTGTGGATAAGATGATTTTCAATTCAAAACCGCATTGGTTTTTATGAGAATATTATGAGGATATCCACACAAAACAACGAAGAGCCAAATTCTTCCTCCTCTCTTGCCGCAGTTGAAGAGAACTTTATTTCTAACGCAAGACTTCCTTTATTCAAGGGTCGGGATAATTATTTACCTTCCCTCATCCTATTTTTTCTCATGATTTTTGACCCTATCACTGTCTGCAACCTAGAACTCCAGAACCGATTTGTAAGGTCCGCAACTCACGAATTTCTGGCTGAAGAAGACGGAACGCCAACTTCCCTGCTCGGAGACCTTTATGAAGAGCTTGCAAAAAATGAGGTCGGACTGATCATAACCGGCTATTCCTATGTTCTTCCGGGCGGGCAGAGTGATATCTACCAGCAGGGCATCTATGATGACTGTTTTATTGAACCCTACCGGAAGATAACCGAAAGGGTGCACAGATACAGAAGTAAAATCGTGCTCCAGATAGTTCACGGAGGGCGGCAGGCAAGCGTTTCAGAGGAATATCCTGTCCCAATGGCTCCTTCGGAGGTAAAAGACAGTCATTCGGCAGTTGTTCCGAGAAAAATGACCGAACAGGAAATCCTGAAAGTAATCGAAGCTTTTACAAAGGCGGCGGTCAGGGCAAAAAAAGCAGGTTTTGACGGGGTTCAGCTTCACTGTGCCCACGGCTTTCTCTTAAGCAATTTCATCTCTCCCTATACAAACAGGCGGACTGACCACTGGGGAGGTTCGGTAGAAAACCGGACAAGGATAATCACGGAAATAGTCAGGCGTATAAAAGAAGAGGCTGGAGATTCTTTTCCTGTTCTGGTCAAACTGAATGCAACCGACGGCTTCCAGCCCTGTTGTTCAAAGGCTGAACTGGGACTTGACATTTTCCAGGCTGTAGAAATTGCAAAGCTTCTGGAAAAGGCTGGAGTCTGTGCAATTGAGGTAAGCGGAGGAATCGGTGAGGCAGGTGGAGTAACTATAAGGACTGCAATCAATACTCCTGCAAAAGAAGCATATTTCAGGGACTGCTCTAAAGCAATAAAAAGTGCAGTGAACATTCCGGTTATTCTCGTTGGCGGCATCAGGTCGCTTTCGGTTATTAATGATCTGCTTGAGAACGGGTCTGCAGACCTGATTTCAATGAGCAGGGCATTTATCAGCGAACCTGACATTGTTTTGAAATTCAAATCAGGGAAGGTTAAAAAGGCAAGGTGCGTATCCTGTAATCTCTGTTTTGATCCTGAGGGTATAAGATGCAATTTCCAGTTTGAGTAAGGGTTTGATTCAACTATTGGACCCGTAAAATCGTTAACTCCTTATTTTTACCATTCGCACTTTACGATTCTATCTTTTTTATTGTCTGTTCTACCTGTTTTATTGTCTCTGTTCTATCTGTTTTACTGTCTCATCCATATATCTTGATTTTATAGATTTTTAAATCAAAGATTAACGTATATTTTTTATAATAGATAGATGCAAAAGAGATAAGCCTTCAAGGCTATCAACTGGATTCTGGTTTATATTTTCTGCCAGGTCCGCTACCTTAAAACACTTGTGAGGATAATAATAATGTCAGAAGAGAACCGTGTCGGTGGTAAGATACGCCAGCTTCGAGAAGCCAGGGAAATGACCATTGGAGAGCTGGCTGAAGCTAGTCAGAGCAGTGAGGAGTTAATCCAGCAGCTAGAAAATGGAGCTCTGGTTCCTTCCTTAACACCTCTTTTAAAGATTGCCCGGGCTTTAGGCGTCCGTCTCGGTACTTTTCTGGACGATATGCCCCAGAGCGGACCTGTAATTGTCAGGGCAGGGCTATCAGAAAACGTAGTGCGTTTTTCGGGGAAGACCGAGAAACCCAGGAAGAGTGCTCTTGAGTTTTATTCCCTTGCCTCTGATAAAGTAGATCGCAACATGGAGCCTTTCATTATTGATATTCATCCGTCTCCCGAGGAAAGCCATCAGCTTTCTTCTCACGAAGGAGAAGAGTTCATTTATGTCCTGTCTGGGGAAATCGAGATCTTCTACGGAAAGGATATCCATAGGCTAAACGCCGGAGACAGCATTTACTATGACTCTATTATCCCTCATGACGTCCATGCAGCAGGAAAAGAGGACGCAAAAATTTTAGCTGTGGTCTATGCTCCTCTGTAAAGCCACAGTCAGGCAGAGGGGAAAGTAAGAACTTAACTTTAACTGGCTGAAAACTCCAGATTTAAGAAATTAAACACAAGTACTTGAGAGTTAAGGAATCAAAAATGTTCAGTACAATTGTTAGTCCGCGCTTTGGGGACATAGACGGGCTTGGGCATGTGAATAATACCGTCCTCCCGGTCTGGTTCGAAATTGGAAGAAACTCCGTATTCCGGCTTTTTTCACCGGAACTTGATCTTAGCCCTGATGTATGGCACCTGATCCTTGTCAGGACTGAGTTTGATTTTCTGCACCAGATGTATTTCAGGTCTGATGTGGAGATTAGGACTTATATTGCAAAGATAGGGAACAGTTCCTTTACTGTCGGACATGAGGCATGGCAGGAAGGTGAACTCAAGGTAAAGGGCCAGGCAGTGCTAGTTTATTACGATTTCAAGCTCCAGAAAGCAATGCCCCTTCCTGATTCTATCCGCAAAATTCTGACAGCGCATATGCTTCCTGCGATGGATAATGCTGAAATGGATACGGATTCCCCTTGCTCGATTTGAATGTAATTGACTAACTGTCCGAAAACCGAGCTTTGGAGTATGTGAGCTATCTCTGCTCACAAGCCAACAGTTTTTAAAAATGGGCAATGAAAGTGAGAGGCTGAAACTATGCATCTTATAGAAGACTCCCTGGGAAAATTCTTTGAAAAACAAGTGGTTGTAGATCCTGACCACGAGTTTATAATCTATCCAGATCGTAACCTTCGTTTTACTTATGGGCAATTCAATGAGAGAGTAAATAACCTTGCAAAAGGGCTGCTAGCCATAGGCATAGGAAAAGGGGATCATGTGGGGATCTGGGCAAAAAACGTTCCTGACTGGCTTACCTTCATGTTTGCCACGGCAAAGATAGGAGCAGTTCTTGTTACTGTGAATACTGCCTACAAGAGCCATGAGGTCGAATACGTATTAAAACAGTCCGATATGAAGGCCCTGGCTATGATTGACAGCTTCAGAGACGTTGATTATCTTGAAATAATTAATGAGCTGGTCCCTGAGCTCAAAACCTCTGAAAGAGGGCGTCTGAAAAGCAAAAGCTTTCCTTATCTTAAGAGTATAATTTACGTAGGACAGGAAAAGCATCGGGGTATGTATAACACAAGTGAGCTTATACTTCTTGGCAGCCATTATCCCGATGACGAGCTCCACGAGATCATGGCCAGTGTCGACTGTGACGATGTTGTCAATATGCAGTATACATCAGGAACTACCGGGTTTCCTAAAGGAGTCATGCTGACCCATAAAAATATCCTGAATAATGGGCTTTCTATTGGAGACCGCCAGAAGTTCACCTATGTAGATAGGCTCTGTTTTCCGGTACCACTTTTCCACTGTTTCGGGATAGTACTCGGAGTTATGGCCGTTCTGACTCACAGAGCAACGCTTGTTATGCTCGAGATTTTTGATCCTCTATTAGTACTTGCTGCAGTACACAAAGAGAAATGTACGGCTCTTTACGGCGTGCCAACAATGTTTATTGCAGAGTATACGCATCCCATGTTCGATTTGTTTGATCTATCTTCTCTCAGGACAGGAATTATGGCAGGTTCGACCTGCCCCGTGGAAGCCATGAAAAAGGTCGTAAATGATATGCACTGCTATCAGATTACCAGTGTTTACGGACTTACGGAAGCATCCCCTGGTATGACCCAAACTGCTGTTGATGATCCTCTAGAACTCAGGGTCGAAACTGTTGGTAAGCATTTCCCGGGCGTAGAGGTCAGGGTTGTTGATCCCGATACCAATGAGCCGGTGCCCCTAAACACTGTAGGAGAGATATGCTGTCGCGGGTATAATATAATGAAAGGTTACTATAAGATGCCTGAAGAAACGAAAAAAGTTATTGATGAAGGCGGTTGGCTTCACAGTGGAGACCTCGGAACCTGTGACGAAAACGGTTATTACAGGATCACAGGCAGGATTAAGGACATGATTATCCGGGGAGGGGAAAACATCTATCCAAGGGAGATTGAGGAACTCCTGCTTACCATACCCGAAATTACAGATGTCCAGGTTGTTGGTATCCCTGATAAAAAATACGGAGAAATTGTAGGTGCCTTTGTGATTCTCAAAAAAGGTGCAGACCTTACAGAAGCCGATATCAGGGATTATGCCTTAAGCAAGATCGCCCGCTATAAGGTTCCAAAGCACGTATTCATTGTAGACGAATTCCCGCTGACAGCAAGCGGTAAGATTCAAAAGTACAGGCTAAGGGAATTGGCTGTGGAACTTCTCAATAAGCAAGATGAGATAGCAATTGAGTAAAGACAGTAGCTATTGACAGCTATTGACAGCTATTGACAGCATATGTGTTAAAAAGTTGATCAGTTATTATTAACCACACTGGTTGTTTTATCGGCCATTCAGGTCGATTCTATTTCTTAGTTGAATTCTATTTCTTAGTTGAATTCTATTTCTTAGTTGAATTTCAATTCGTGAATTCTATTCCTTAATTGAATTTCAATTCTTGAATTCTTTTGCTTTAATTTACATTTCGACCCCCCGTAAAAATAAAACATAATTTATTTTTTTATAATATTGATTCGGCCTCAAATGAACTTTTTTTAAGTCTTTCTTAAAATACTATCTTTCAAATAATATCTTACATGAAAACAGAAGTCATTTAAGGAACCATTTTCCTGTAAACCAGATGCAGAAAAAGAAATTGATTCGTTCCTTAAGAAGCATAAAAACTCATTGTTTGACATTAAACTCAGCGTTGAAAAGGTAGTCATCGAAAAAAGGCTGAGAGGAAGACCTTCTCAAGATCAAAAGCCTCCTATTGTTATTGAAAAATATGTAGTCAATCTGGATAAATTAACCGAAAATGAGGAGCGTGTGAAAAAGTACAAACAGGACAAAGAATCCTTTGTTTTAATTACAAACGTTTCAGTAGATGAAGGAAACAACAAGAAGATACTTCAGGATTACAAAAAACAAAGAGTTATCGAAACCAATTTTGAAGAATTGAAAAAACCTACGATGGTATCTACTATTTTCCTAGAAAAACCAGAGCGTATTGAAGCGTTGATGATGTTGCTCCATGTTTCACTGCTCATAAGGGTATTGATGAGGGTTGTCACCAGAATGAATCTTAAAAATAAAAGTGAGCCTCCACTAATTGATTTTGCGGGGAGACCTTTAGTGAATCCTACTGCGGATAAATTGTTAAGGTTATTTTCACTGCATAGTGTTGTCACTGTAGGGGATGAGCATATTATTTATTCGAAGTCTGGGAAAGCAAAACACCTATGTAAGTTGTTAGAACTGTTAGGACTTAATTCAGAAACAGGATAATTTCCTTAATTATAAAGCATGTAGATCATAAAAATAAAATTCCATAGCTGAAGCTATGGAATTTTGGGTTGAATTCACATAGTGAGAATATGGATTAACGAATATTTTCAAACAATTTGAATCCAAAACGGAGAAATAATGTAAAATCTACGAAAATTCGGAGAAAATATTAAAGGGGGGTCGAAATGTAAAATATATAACAAATTTTTATCAATTTAAACAAAGTGTCAAGTCTATTTGGACTAAAAAAAGGGAAATATTCAGTACAAATTAGTGGATACTGTCAAACTAAGGTTATAAAAATAAAATGATTTCTGGTGAAGGAAACTTTTGAAAAATTAGAGATTGTGCATAAAATTTGCACTAGCGTACAAAAAACTTGAGATTCCTATTACCCCAAAATTTAGTGCGAGGGATTGGACTCGGCCCCACAAAATCCTTTAATACCGGATCTTAAGTCATCGTCTTGACCTAGCTGAGCTGTCTATTCATCTTGACTTGCTACCTTTTAAATGAAAAGTTGGCAGGTTTAATTTATTGTCAGATTTAATCTATTAATCTTTGCGACAACTTGATCTTAGTTTGTTTCTAGAGTAGCACAGGCATTTGTATAAGTTTTTAGAGTATTATACGATGGTAATTGCTCCATGTACGCATACATCTAAACATACACCGCAGTCATTGCATTTATCTTCAATCACAAATGAAACATCATCGTCGTTAAGGGAAATTGCACATGCAGGACATTCGCCTATACAGCTTCCACAACTAGCGCAGGCATCGGCATTAATTTTTGCTACCATGTCTTTTCACTCCCTACTTTCCTACTCCTACTTTCCTACTTTATCAGTGTGTTGATTTCATTCACTGAATTTTATATAAACACGGTATTGGTTCTGGTAGTCTGAAGGCTAAATTAAATTTCAGTAAGTAAAGAAGAGGACATCAGGTATTTGCATATCCGGAAACCTATTTCCTTATTCTGACTTAATAATATAAAAATCTATACAATTATGTTAATCTTAGAATATTCTAATGCCAGTAAATAAGGAAATGATAAAATTGAAGTCATTACTTGAGTAAAAGAAAATAAGATTCTGTATGTAAGTTATGGGGAAAAAATAAACAACCTGGGGATCTATTACTGCTATTGAAGACCAGAGAGTTAGCCCGTTACCTAGCAGGAAATACCAAAAATTTAGATTTTGTTAGTCCTGGTTATGAGTTTCAGAGAGTAAATTCTCAAGAGATTAGGCAAAAGATACTCAAGATTTCATATGCCGATTGGAAAAAGTTAGGGTTTTCTAAGGGAATTTTACATTACATGAAGCAGAATGCTAAAAGTGAGCTTTTTTCCCTAAACAGCCATGTTTTGGAGAGAGTTCAGGCTTGGAAAAACTTGCAAAGAAAAAAAGGAGATATAAAAGGCAAAAAAGTTACCTTAAAAAGATTATTTTCAGGCAATTGCCCTCAACTTTTCTAACCCTTCATCAATCTTAACCTGGGCTTCTTCCATGATCTTTATAAGCTCTACATGCTTTAGAATTTCCTTCTCTTCGATACTCGGTTTTACCACTTGTATGGCGGGGCTAAATACAGATGTGCCCACCTGGAATGTTACAATTCGGCCGGGTGCTGAGATGTTGGAGATAATCAGACCGGACTCCGAGCCGTCCCACAAGTTGGATGAGGGCAGAGTGGAATGGCTTATGGCCGTGGCCGCTGTCTCTTTGAATAGATCCATCTCGTCTCCCATATTCCGGTTGGTTTCAAGGTCCAGATGTCCGTCGGCCTGAAGCAATCCGCACTGATAATGTTTGGTGGGAGTTCCTCCCTGCCACTCGTTGGACCCCAGTATATCACAATGATATACGGCCAGGCCGCTGGAAGGTATATCTTTATCAAGATCCAACTGAGACCGATTCTCAATCAAGAAATATTCATTGCAGAAGTCTTCATGGCGTTTCCTGCTCTCAAAGATATGGACCGTGTTGTAGTCTCCATGCACTGTCTGGTACTCACCGGTTTTGTCCAGGCGCACCACATTGTCGCACCAGCCCACAAGATAGCGCAAATAAGCACATACAGGGGATGGTGCCCTTCCATTATCGTTATGGTTGCCCGCGCTCATAAGGCAGTAATAGCCAAGACCTGCGCTCTTTTCAAAATCGCCATCCCTGACGCCGTAGTCATAGAGGTCTGGCCAGCGGCAGAGCATATGGCCGTTCTCATGGCAGAATGTGCCTATGCTCATGTCCTCCTTGCTCCGGCCAAGGCTGGAAAGCATATAGAAATGGGTCTCCATGTTGTCGCGCTTGAGATTCAGGAAGTAATTATGGGGCCATAGCTCTCCTATGTACTGGGTCTGGCCTGCATAGAGGAAGTTGATAGCATCCACTATTCCCTCGTCCTGCGAGTCAAACATCTTGAGATCCACACCGCTGGCTATTGCCAGGTCCAGGGCTTCCTCGACAAGGAGATGGTGAGTATAATATTGCCGGTTCTTGCTCAAAGTTACAGGCCCGACCACCACATTGGTGTAATTCAGCTTTCCTCCGGACATGAGCCTGAAGTACTCTCGGGCAGAGCAGAAATTTCCGTTCTCGGTGTAATTTTCTCCGTTGAGCATTCTATCCATGTCTTCCCGGGTGACAGTGCTTTTCACATCTTTGAACTGGACCAGAATGGTCAATCCTTTAATGTCTCCCTCGGATAATCTGCGACCTTCAAGGAGGCCCTTATTGGGACCGAAGGTCCTGAGGGTGGCAATGGGCTGGTACAGCTCTGCCGGAGGATTCATCTTGGCATACCTGGCCTCGAATTTGACATTTCTTACCTGTTCGGACTCCTTGAGATGCCTCCAAATCTTCTTGGGTGGAGCACGGCTTAAGTCCACTCCGCTGGAGACGAATTCGCCTTTGATCAGATATGCGTAGCAGAACTGCTCTAAATCGGTATCATAGACCACGGTATATCCGTCAAGGTTCTCGTAGCGGGAGTAGAATTCATCACCAAAAACTTTAAGCTTTACATCAGGTCCCTTCTCCTGAGAGAAGGTGAGTATCTCCCCAGTTATTGCACTCATCTTCAACTATCTCCTGGCATTGGCTTTGAGGTCTTTTGATAAAATATTCTAAAAACTGTTTAACTTTATATCATGAGAAATGATTTGGCTCTGTAGAAATCCTCTGAAATAATGGACCTCCATCAATTTGAACTGAATAACCCGACGCATTTTTGTTTATATATTCCTAGCCTCTTATAGCTGATTTTGATAGTTTTCTACAGATAGGTTTTCTACAAAGCTACTTTAACTATGGCTTTTTATTCCGTTGGTTAATATAGAACCAATGTTGGTTCTTCGCTGTTTCGAGTGGGTAATTTCCATTCATCTCCTGAATGTTTTTTTGGTCTGGCTACTTTCTAATCAGCAATTTTTTCAACCCACTCAAAATATTGAATAATCTCTATATTTTTATTAAAAATAATAATATAAAATAGCCTACGAAATTATACTTAGAATCGGTTGTTTATATCGAGAATTTTTTCTTTTACCGACTTTCCGCAGTAAATTTTCGTAAATTCATATTTTTACCGCTATCGATTTTCAATCAAACGTGGATTTATTGGACTTTTATGCAGTAGATAAAAGCAACTATTTGATGTATTTAGAGATCAAAAACGATATCATTCAATTTTTACCAAATGCTATCAAAGATTTAAATTATTTGCATCTGTTGCAAAAACGCTATCAGGAAAAATATTGATTTTCAAAAAAATACTGCAGAATGTGGGTTTTATATTTAACCTCATTTTTACAAGAAATCTAAAGCTTTTTTAGTAGCGTGGGGGAGATATCTCTATTACGACGATTGGTGCAACAGAATTATGAGTTCTTACTCAAAGTTCTTACTCAAGTTATTATTACTCCCATAGAGCATGGAAGCTTCGAAAAAAACTTTCTAAAAACTTCAATATAAGTAGACATGAAAAAGAAGGTAATATTAGGATGGAAGATTAGTCAGGAAACAGATCATAAAATCAAACATGCAAATGCTCTCATAAGACAATCAAACAGGACAAGAAAATCACAATGTTACGTGATGGATAAAGGGTATAATTCCGAAAAAATTTATGTTCTAATTAGAGAAGAAATCAAATTTGCATCAAATTAAGGATTTCTATAAAGCCAATAATTTATATATAAATTAACATAATAGATTTGATGGAAATGATGATGCCAATTGATCTTATGGCAGCTAATGTCGGGAGAATCTTTTTTCGGCCTTTTGCATGCGCACCTCATCTGATTCTTCTAGATGCTTATCAAGTCCAGGTGGTGGATTAAGGCTTAAATTAACTCCACTGGAGACGAAGCGGCCATTTTTTAGTCTGGCATATGTGAATTTTCCTAGAGTTTCATCGTAGATAACGGTGTATCCTTCTTCCGTTTCGTAGCGAGCGTAGAACTCATCTCCAAAAACCCTCAGCCTTACCTCAGGACCGTTTTCTTGATCAAAGCTCAGTAATTCCCCAAATATAGCGGTCATATCTTATCCGTCCATGACATCCCCAAAGTACTAATATATTAATTAAAAGTTTTTGCAAATAAACCTTTTCCATCCCTTCTAATGGATGTATCGCATGGAATAGGTATAAGTTTTCCTCTCTGAATTTGATTTAGTGAAACAAATAACAGATGACTTCATCAAGTCAAATAACATTTCTATAGGAAAATACATTTCAGAGAAAGATCTTGAATCCTATTTTCAAACTAAAACTCGTTATGTTGCTTCAACCTGTATTGATTACCTTAATGGTTTGGTTCTCCTCCCCTATAGGAAAAATATGAGAAAAATGGCAACTTATTGTTGTAAATGCTCTAACAACCAATCACTAAGCCACTTCCTCTCAACTTCTCCTTGGCGTTCTGCAGATCTCCTCAAACCTGTTCGAACAAATGCCATTCAAACTACAGACAAAAATGGTGTTTATATACTTGACAAGCATAAAAAAATCTGGAAATAGAGTTGGACAAGGAGCTCTTCCACAGACATTTATCACTCCTTCTGTATATGTTTCCCCAATTCGTAGAGAATTGTTTAGACTGCATCGACCATCGTATCTTACAGACATTTGTCTGTCATAATATTCAGAACTGTAATTTGCAGAACCAGGAACGCCAATAATCTGATCATGAAAAGATTTCTTACAAGAAGGACAAATCCAGTATGTAACATTGCAAGCTATAGTGCCGTGGCTTGATAAAATAAAACGAGTGTGATGAGAGTTTACATGTAATTTACTACCACAATCATCACAATGAGTAGGAGATGATATGGAGAACATAGGATAGTAGCGATTTCCAACCAAAACCTTTGGTAAAGGAATTATTATTTTGCCGTCAACAACCGTTTTTACCATTGACTTATCTATTGCGATGTTTCCTTTTCCCATAAATTGAAAATTATCTCTATATAATTAAAATTTTATTGTTTTGCACGATTTAGAGAAAATCTGATGGACCAGAAAATTATAAAAAGTCTCCTGTTTTTAAACCTGATTTTCAGACTGATTTTCAGACTAATTTTAAGACTAATTTTAAAACGTGATATTAGATTTCAAGATAAATATCAAAATTATGTCAGAGTCAAATTAATATATTGAAATGATATATTTCTTTATGGGGAAAAGGAAACAAAAGCAATAATAATTCCTTGGTAAGACGACTTATAAGCCAGCATAATAACTGCTTTACGAAGTTATTCCTTGATACTCGATGCCGTTATAGGTTTCCTTTAATGTTTAATGGTCAATGTTGATTTTATGGCATGGGCAGATGGGAGTTTTCACTACATTCTTAGTTCTTATGAACCAGGTCTCAGGAAAAAGAAACTCCAAAACCGAATATAATTCCAGCTTGGGGGAGCTGTTAAAATGGCAGATCGAAGTCGGCTTTTGAATCTCGGTATGGTCATCTCGGTGCGCGGCAGCATTGTAGATGTATTGTTCGAGAAGCACTTGCCACCTGTATATACACTGCTACGTGCGGGAAAGAAAAGTCAAATTGCCATAGAGGTTTTGACCCAGCTTGACGCTCATCGTGTCCGCGGAATTGCTCTGACCCCCACCGAGGGTCTTGCTCGAGGCATGGCAGTGGAAGATACAGGTGGGCCTTTGAAAGCGCCTGTTGGTAGGGAAATCCTTTCGCGAATGTTCGATGTGTTTGGAAATACCATAGACCGCAGGAAACCTCCTTCTGATGTCCAGTGGCGCTCAATCCATCAAGCCCCGCCACCGCTGATGCGTCGATCCACTACGTCTGAAATCTTCGAGACTGGTATCAAAGCTATAGATGTACTGGTACCGCTTGAGCGTGGAGGTAAAGCAGGTCTATTCGGAGGAGCGGGCGTTGGCAAGACAGTGTTGCTAACCGAGATGATTCATAACGTAGTCAAACAACACCAGGGAGTGAGTATATTTTGCGGAATAGGTGAGCGTTGTCGAGAAGGAGAAGAACTTTATCGTGATATGAAAGACGCTGGTGTGCTTCCAAATACGGTTATGGTGTTCGGTCAGATGAACGAGCCACCAGGCGCCCGTTTTCGTGTAGGTCATACTGCGCTGACAATGGCAGAGTACTTCAGGGACGATGAACACCGAGATGTACTGCTGCTTATAGATAATATTTTCAGGTTTATTCAGGCTGGTTCCGAAGTATCCGGCCTGATGGGGCAGATGCCTTCACGCCTGGGATATCAGCCGACATTGGGAACTGAATTATCCGAATTAGAAGAGCGCATATCTACCACCGATGCCGGAGCCATAATGTCAATTCAAGCGGTGTATGTGCCTGCTGACGATTTCACTGACCCTTCGGCTGTGCATACATTCTCACATCTCTCAGCATCAATTGTCCTCTCTCGCAAGAGGGCAAGCGAGGGGCTTTATCCGGCTATTGACCCTTTGCAGTCAAACTCCAAAATGGCCACACCTGGTATTATTGGTGAAAGGCATTATCACCTGGCTCAGGAAATCAGGCAGACGCTTGCGCAATACTCAGAACTTAAGGATATTATCTCAATGCTTGGCCTGGAACAGTTATCGCCTGAGGACCGCAATGTTGTAGCCCGCGCTCGCCGCCTGGAACGTTTCCTGACGCAGCCGTTTTTCACCACTGAGCAGTTCACAGGCATTAAAGGCAAAACCGTTAGCCTTTCAGATGCTCTCGACGGCTGCGAGCGTATCTTGCATGACGAATTCAAAGACTATTCCGAAGGCGACCTCTACATGATCGGAACAATTGACGAAGCAATAGCCAAAAAATCAAGCCGGGAAAAATCATGAATTCAGAACTCATGAATTCAGGACTCATGAATCTTACGATTCTTCTGCCTTTCCAGGTCTTTGCCGAAAAGAAAGGCGTATCACGCATAGTCGCAGAAGGCCACGAGGGTTCATTTGGGCTCTTGCCACACCGACTCGATTGTGTCGCGGCTCTGGAGCCTGGAATTCTCACTTACGAAACCGAATCAGAGGGCGAGGTTTATGTGGCAGTTGATGAAGGCGTACTCATTAAGACGGGTCAGGATGTACTTGTCTCGGTACGTGACGCCATTTTTGGGACAGACTTAAGCCAATTGCAAGAGGCGGTAGAAAAAGAGTTTTTGACCTTAGATGAAACCGAGCAAAAAATTCGCTCAGTAATGGTCAAATTGGAAACAGGGCTTATACGTCGCTTAGCGGAGTTTCAGAATGTCTGACAAACCATCAAAGAAACCTTTGGAGGACGAATCCCCACTGGCCCGTCAGGTTGGGACAAAAGCTGAACGCAAACTCAGGGCACAACGTCATGTAGACAGGACGATCTGGCTTGGTTTAGGCATGATGGGGCTCATAGGCTGGTCGGTAGCAGTTCCAACTTTAATTGGTGCTGCAATTGGGCTCTGGTTAGATAAACACTATCCAGAAAGCTTTTCCTGGACACTCACGATGCTGATTATTGGCCTTATTATCGGCTGCCTGAATGCGTGGCACTGGTTAGCTAAGGAGCGTAAGGAAATGCAAGAGGAACAGGAGGATTACAATGAATGAAATATTGAATTTTTTCTTGTCTCTGATAGCTGGTTTCCTGCTAGGAGCCGTTTTCTTCGGTGGGCTCTGGTGGACGGTTCAGAAGGGACTTTCATCCAGAAAGCCTGCGTTCTGGTTCCTCGGCAGCCTGTTGATACGGATCAGCATTGTCATAGCTGGATTCTACTTTGTCTCGGATGGCCATTGGGAGAGATTGCTAATATGCCTGTTTGGGTTTTTTGTTATGCGCTATATAGTAGTCAGGCTCACCAGACTGCCGGAGGAATACCCGAATCAATTGACAATGGAGGCCAGTAATGCGACTTAGTCCTGATGAGCTGATTTTCTGGCAGTACGATTTTATCAAACTCAATGCCACGATTGTATACACCTGGGGGTTGATGCTGGTAATGGTAATTGGTTCAAAAACTATTACAAGCAAACTCTCTACTGGTCTGGAACGTTCCCGCTGGCAAAATATTTTGGAAATCATTGTCACAGGCATCCTGGAACAAATTGAGGACGTTGGTCTGGAACAGCCGAGGAAATATCTAGGCTTTTTGGGCACGATCTTCCTGTTAATCGCTGTAGCCAATCTCTGCATCATAATTCCAGGTTATGAACCGCCAACAGGATCTCTCTCAACTACGGCTGCTCTTGCATTATGTGTGTTTGTAGCCGTGCCACTTTTTGGCATTGAAGAACAAGGAGTTAGTAACTACCTTAAGACGTACACAGAGCCGACAATTATCATGCTGCCATTTAATATTATAAGTGAAATCTCCCGCACGTTAGCTCTTGCAATCCGTCTGTTCGGTAACATCATGAGCGGCTCGATGATCGTTGCCATCTTGCTTACTATCACGCCCTTCATATTTCCAGATCTTATGATAGCTCTCGGTCTGCTCGTTGGCATGGTGCAGGCCTACATCTTCAGCATCTTAGCTACAGTTTACATTACTGCTGCTACGCGAACCAGCAAATCCAGAAGTGAAACTGGACAATAAGAACTGAATAGCAAATCTAACAACGGAAGGAAGCACTATGGCTTTGGACACCTATATAACTACAATCGCGGTGGCATCAATTGCCACTGCTGGCATCACAATAGGCATTGGGGTTATCGGACCCGCAATTGGTGAAGGGCGAGCTGTTGCGACGGCCCTGAGCTCACTGGCACAGCAACCCGACGCTTCGGCGACCATTACCAGGACTTTGTTTGTGGGACTGGCTATGATCGAGTCTCTGGCAATCTACTGTTTTGTGGTTTCTATGATCCTCATCTTTGCCAACCCATTCTGGAACCGTGCACTTACCTGAAATAAAGAGGAAAGTAGGCTATGCTGATCGATTGGTTCACCGTCATTGCACAGGTAATCAACTTCCTTATCCTGGTGTGGTTGTTGAAGCGTTTTCTTTACAAACCGATACTCAATGCAGTCGACGCACGCGAGAAGAAGGTCGCAGATGAACTTAAGAATGCGGACGCAAAAGAAGCAGAAGCTCAAAAAGAGAAAGAAGAATTCAAGCGTAAGAATGAGGAGTTCGACCAGCAGCGCAATGCTCTCTTGAACAAGGCAAAGGAAGAAGCACAGGCCGAACGTCAGCGGCTTTTTGAAGATGTGAGGGAGGAAGCCTCCGATTTGAGAGCAAAACAACAGGAGGCATTAAGGAACGAAGAACAGAATTTAAGTCAGGAAATCGGCCATCGGACCCAGCAGGAAGTATTTAACATAGCACGAAAAGTACTGACCGATCTGGCTGAAACCAGTCTGGAAGAACGCGCAGTTGACGTGTTTGTTCAAAGGCTGCGCAATCTGAAAGATAATGAAAAGAAGCAGTTAGCCTCAGCGTTTAGTACACCACCAGATCAGGTGCTCATCCGTACTGCATTTGATCTTCCACAAACACAGCGTGATTCTATTAAAAATGCGATTAAAGAAACTCTTGGTATAGAAACTCAACCCAGGTTTGAGACTGTACCAGACCTTGTCAGTGGTATTGAATTAAACACAGACGGACAAAAAGTTGCGTGGAGCATTGCAGATTATCTTACATCGATGCAAAAAAGTATCGACGAATTGCTGAAAGAGCCGCCTAAGAGTAAAGCCAAACCCGAGCCTCAACCCAAAAATAACAAATCCAGGTTGGAAAACGAACCCGAGGCTGAACAGGAGCCCGAAGCTGAGACTAATAAACCCAGATCGAAAACTGAGTCAGAAGTCGAAGCCAAGCCTTAAACTGATTATAATAAGCCCATATCGAAAAAAGAGTCTGATGTAAAACAAGAGCCTGATGTAAAACAAGATTCAGAGTTTAAACAAGAGTCTGAGGCTGAACAGGAACCTGATGCAAAACAAAAGTCTGAGGCTAAGCAAGATTCAGAGTTTAAACATCAATCTGGAACTAAGTCCGAATCTGTGGCTAAGCAGGAGATTAATCCCAAACCCGAGCCCACATAAAGAGTCAATGAATATGGAAACTAAAAGTCTTAAAGGTGTTTTCGATAAAGTTTTCACCGAAATACACCAGGCCAGAGAATCAGTGACCCCGACGCTCACTCCGAAGGAGGTGGGCAGAATTTTGACAGTTTCTACAGGTATCGCAAACGTATCTGGCCTTCCTACTGTAGGTTTTGATGAACTTATAAAGTTTCCAGGGGATTTGTTTGGGATCGCGTTTAATGTTGATGAAAAAGAAATAGGTACCGTTCTACTGGGTGAATACTCACATCTGCATGCTGGAGATCAGGTTGAACGCACTAGACGGGTTATGGATGTTGCCGTAGGCGAAGAATTGCTTGGACGAGTTATTGACCCACTAGGTCGTCCACTTGATAACAAAGGACCAATAGTTTCCAGTAAACGCTTGCCTATCGAACGGCCCAGTCCGGCAATTATGGATCGAGCTCCTGTTACCGTGCCTCTTCAGACCGGTGTCAAAGTTATTGATGCGTTAATCCCAATAGGACGCGGTCAAAGAGAATTGATTTTAGGGGACCGCCAGACTGGCAAAACTGCAATTGCGATCGATACTATCCTTAATCAGAGAAATTTTAATGTCCTGTGCGTTTATTGTGCCATTGGCCAGCGTGCATCCGCAGTTGCCAGGGCAGTGGCAAACTTACGGGAAAGGGGTGCAATGGATTACACGATTGTTGTTGTAACTGAAGGCAATGACCCATCAGGGCTAATCTATATCGCTCCTTACGCTGCGACCAGCATTGCAGAGTATTTTATGGAAGCAGGCCGAGACGTGCTGATTGTTTACGATGACCTGACAAATCATGCACGCGCCTATCGAGAACTTTCCCTTTTACTTCGTCGGCCTCCTGGAAGGGAAGCGTATCCGGGTGATATCTTTTATATTCACTCACGACTGCTGGAGCGGTCTACGCACCTGCTCAAAGAACTTGGTGGCGGATCACTAACTGCTCTTCCCATTATCGAAACTGAAGCGCAGAATATTTCCGCCTATATTCCAACTAATCTGATTTCAATTACGGACGGGCAGATTTACCTTTCACCTTCGCTTTTTGAGCTGGGTGTGCTGCCTGCAGTTGATGTCGGCAAATCCGTTTCTCGAGTAGGCGGTAAAGCACAGCTTGCTGCCTATAGAGCAGTGGCTGGAGACCTCAAGCTTGCCTATTCACAATTTGAAGAACTCGAAGCGTTTACCCGATTCGGCGCAAGGCTAGATGAAAATACACGACAATTAATTGAGCATGGGAAGCGGATCCGTACCCTCCTGAAACAGCCTCAAAACTCTCCTGTACCCGTACCCGATCAGATTGTTATCCTTGTTGCATTGAACGCAAAACTCTTCGATAATGTGCCGCTTGACAAAATGGAAGATGCTGAAAGCTCCCTCCGCAAGGCAGTTCCAGATATTCCTGAAGATGTGCGCGATAGGTTCAAAGGTGACAAAGAATTGAGTGACAGGGATCGTGAAACTATCTTCAATATCGCCCGCAAAGCACTGGAACCTTACCAGCCAAAGCCTGAATCCGAATCCAAGCCAGAAGCTAAAACTGAGGAAAAAGCTGAGTCAGAAACCCAAACTGAGGAAAAAGCTGAGTCAGAAACCAATACTGAGGAAAAAACGGAGCCAGAAACCCAAACTGAGGGTAAACCTGAGCCAGAAGCTAAAACTGAAGAAAAAGTGGTGACGTCAGAGACTCAAACTAAGGGCAAGCCCGAGCCAGAAGCTAGAACTGAGGAAAAGTTGAGTAAGTCAGAAGCCCAGGCTAAAGGCAAGTCCGAACCGAAGGCTAAGGAGAAATCATGACCGAAACCACTCAGAGTCTGCGAACAAAGATCGATAGAGCAAAAGATCTTCAATCTGTCGTCCGCACGATGAAAGCCCTGGCAGCCTCGAATATAGGGCAATATGAAAAATCGGTGAGTGCGTTATCTGACTATTATCACACAGTGGAACTGGGTTTGGGCTTATGTTTCAGGAAAATTGCTCTCATGCCAGCTCTGCAAGAAGGAAAAGCGCAAAAGAATACACGTCTTATCGGGGCTGTCGTTTTCGGTTCAGATCAGGGGCTTGTGGGTCAGTTTAATGATATAATTACCGATTATGCGGTCAAGGAACTGAAAACTTTGCCAGGTAAAGCTCAGGTATGGGCTGTAGGGGAGCTTGTTTATTCACGCCTGGCAGATGAAGGTTTACCGCTGATTGGACTTTATAATGTGCCAAATTCGGTTAAGGCAATTACCCCGCTTATAGCGCAAATTCTTGTGGAAAATGAAAAACTACGCAGCCAGGATGAAGATGCCGAACTTCATCTCTATTACAACCGCCACAAAACCAGAGTTACCTACGAGCCAGTTAGCCAGCGGTTGCTGCCATTTGATGAAACCTGGCGAGATGACCTGACTAAACTTTCCTGGCCAACCAAAAACTTGCTGCCCGAGGTAATGGGCAATATCACAGAGACCTTACGGGCACTCATCCACGAATACCTTTTTGTTTCGCTTTTCAGGGCATGCGCTGAGTCCCTTGCAAGTGAAAATTCTAGTCGACTGGCAGCAATGCAGCGAGCCGATAAAAACATTAATGAGCTGCTTAATAACCTCAGTGGAGAATACTACCGTGTGCGCCAGAGCGGCATTGATGAAGAGTTGTTTGAAGTTATTTCAGGTTTTGAAGCTCTGTCCAGGGCCCGTAGCTCTCGCCGGTGAAACAGAAGATAATCAGCCAATCGATACCTGTTTCACTAGCTATCCTATCAAGTAAGACAACAGTTACTGGTCTCCACTCAGAAATCTACAGAACTTTACGCCTATTGGTGTAAAATCATATATCTTATCTCGCCATTGGCTATCTAAGTTAGTGATAGATTCATCCCAATCGCTCGCTCCACCACCATCAATCACGTCAAATATCTTAAAAATCAATCCTCTAGATTCCAATCTAGCCACTATAGGAACGACCTCGCTTAAATTAGGGCGAACTAATTTTAAAGGAACTCCACTTTGAGTTTCTGCTGATTTCTGAGAAAACTTCCCTAAAAAAGAAATATCCGCATCTGAAAGTTCATTAAATAAATGGAAAAAAAACCTCTTTTCATCAAAATTAATTTGATTTCCAAGTAGAATACTATTAACAAATAATTCAGCATACTTAGTTCTTCTACTTTCTTGATATTCAAATTCGACATTATCAATAGCAATATACATTAAATGAAGAATCTCATTGGGATCAGTTATAGCACATAACTCATTTATTTTTTCTTTGAGAACTCCCATTTGTTGGCTGATATCTTCAAAGAATTTTCCAATGTAATTTAATCTATCGTTATTCTTTTGTTCCATATAAGCATCAACCACAACTCCTATAAGCGGAATTGACCTAGCTATAGAAATAAGACCTGCTTGAATTATACTTTCTCTGGCATCCATTTGTAAACTGTTTACATTATCGTCATACATTTAAAAATCACAAAAGTTAAAATGTGCATCCTTTTATAAATAAATAAGGATAGTAGCAGATTCTATTTATGATGGTGCGGCAGGTACGACAAAACCTGCGCAGAAGAAAAATAAAATACAGGGCATTAGTAATAATAACAACATTGTTGTTTATTGGGAAAAGATGCAGAAGCTATTTTGAAACGAACTCAGGAGTAAACAGTTGTGAAATTTCGGGAAATAAATATTGAATAAAACGGTTTCAAAATTTAGAAAATTTTTGTTGAATAAAAGAGTTCTTAGGTCTGAAAAATCTCAAGTTTTCCTGAGATATCTTGGAGTCTGTCTGGAAAATCTCACATTTAACTATTTAGATAATTATATATCTTTTTACAAAAATTATATATTATGAGTTGGTACGCGATAGGTGCAGTAGACAGAGCTCTCTCAAGAACAAGAGAAGCTCTTCTTGAGCCTTTTGATTTCTGGAAATGGGTAAAACTTGCAATCATTACTTTTCTGTTAGGCGGGGTTTCGAGTTATGTAAATTCGAGTAGCTACAATATAGGTTCAGAAGACTTAAAAAATAATTTTCCTATTGTTGAACCTGGTCAGCTGCCTGATCTTCCTTTTGGCATGCATGATATTGCCTTCGGTTATATTTATCAGGTGCCAAACCTAGCAACTGTAACCGCAATAATAGCTTCCCTTATTCTCCTGATTTTTATTTTTTCGTACATTTCCAGTGTTATGGAGTTTGTTTTTGTGGAATCCCTTGTACGAAATGAAGTAAAATTCTGGGCTTATTCGAGAAGGTTTCTGGGAAAAGGATTCCGCCTCCTGCTTGTGAGCTTAGCTATTTGGCTGGTATTTCTCGCGCTCTTCGGAATATCCCTTCTTCCTCTTATACCCCTTATTCGTGAGGTACCTTCAGATTTTTCCTTGCCTGCCAGTCTCGGAGGGATTCTCTGGGTTGTCGGTGTAATTATTGTGCTAATTCTGCTTGCACTTGCAATAGGTTCCCTTTTAAGCCTTGCAATTCCGCTTGCCATTTACCGGAATAAAGGAATTCTTTCGGCTTTCAAGCTTGTTCTCGGAAATTTCAGGAAAAGCTGGCGCGAAGTTGTGGTTTACTGGTTTGTCAGGTTAGTGCTCGAGATAGGAGTAGCCGTTCTTACAATTTTCCTTTTTGTGATTGTGGCACTGGTTTTAGGGCTTGCTTTCCTTATTTTTGACGTGGCTCTGTACTTCCTCTTTTCGTCCCTGTTATCAGAACTTCTTCTCTGGTTACTTCTGATTCCATTTATCGTTATAGAACTGATTTTGATCCTGGGAATTCTGTTTGTCCTCAGTGTACCCCTTTCAGTTTTCCTTAAATACCATCTGTTGAGTTTTCTTGAAGCCTGGTATGAAGACGCAGAAATTCCCTTCTTTGATGTTCCTGCTCCGGAACCTGAAGTTAAGGTTGATGAACCTGAGCCGACTTTTTGAGCTAAGAGGAAGTTCAGGATATTGAGCTAAGTTTCTGAACGAAGAGGAAAAGTTCAGGGCTCTGAGCTTGTTTTACCCGGATGGGAAAAGCTCAGGGTTCTGGATCATTGTTCTAGTCGGTTTTTCCAAATATTCTGGTTAGCTTTAATTGAATTTAACAGCAGGCACCTTTTAAATCCAGAATAAAGAAACTGTGTTCAGAAGCCCTGTTTTTTAAAATATAATATATTTCCTGAAACTAACTATATTCTGAAAATTATCTCTCCGGGCCTTATCCGGAAAAGTGTAAATTGGGAGTTGGGAATTATGAAGCAGGAGTTCATTGAGAAATATTATCTGGGTAAAGAAGTTGAAATTGATATTGGTGGAAATACCACATACAGAGGGATTGCTGCCGAGTGCAAAGACGGGGTTCTCAGCCTTAAGTGGACTATAAAAGAAGAAGGCTATACACATATCGATATTGAGAGAATCGCTGCAATGTGGAGAACACTGAGAAGGTAATAAAAAGCAATAAACTATTAGAAAGCAGTAAACTGCTAAAGCAATAAGCTACTTCACCGAAGCTCCAGGCCAAAACTCTTTTTGTACCTGTTGCTTCAGCTAAACTTTCAAACTAGGAGAAAATCCCTCTTCTTGGCATAACAGTACATGAGAATAATACTTCTCACGTACTCTTTCCTTCCTTTATTCTTTCCTTTTTTAAAGTTTGCCTTAAAGCCTGTGGTCCAGTATTTTTCTACGCCCAAAAAATATATATCTGCAAGCTTTTAATTCTCGACCATGCCAGTGCAGAAAAACTCTTTAAATCCATATTTGGAAGTTGTAACTGGCAGCATAATTTACGGTACTATCGGAGTTTTTCTGGATAAAATTCAGGATATGTCAACCGGATCGATCCTTTTCTCCAGGCTCTTCTTTGGTCTCTGCATGATTTTTATTTATCTGCTGCTCAATCAAGGGCTCGGACAGCTTAGACCTCATAGGAAAAAAAGATACCTTCTCCTCCTGGGCCTCCTGAATGCGATAACAGGAATGTGTTACTTTTCATCTATCCGGTACAGTGGAGTTTCGGTAGCTGTCCTTCTGCTCTATACGGCTCCGGTATATGTTAATCTGTTTGCTCCGTCAATTCTCGGAGAACACAGAAACAGTAACAGCTTTCTCCCTCTTTTGCTTGCAACTGCAGGAGTTTTACTGATCGCACGTCCGGGTGAAATTCTTGGACATACAGGTCCTGAGTTCCAGAAAGGCCTTCTTTTCGGGTTACTGTCAGGGCTGTCATTCGGTGCGAATATAATAACGATTCGGTATCTGAGGGATGATTACTCAGGAATAGCACAAACCTTCTGGCTGACTGGAATAAGCCTTCTCTTTATGCTGCCGGCCGCACTCTCCACCCCAACTGCTGTTTTCGTTAAAAACCTTGATATCCTGCTTCTCTTCGGCTTAACTATAACGTTCGCTGCCGTAATCTATCTGATAGGTATCTCAGGAATCAGGGCTCAGACAGGAAGTATTCTTGCCCTGGTCGAACCTGTTTCCGGAATTTTCTTTGACGTTACTGTCCTGAAAAATCCGCTCTATATCTCGACTTTTCTTGGTTGCGTTTTTATTATTACAGCCGCCTACATTATAAGTAAAAGGAATGGAGCAGGCCTGAAATAGAAGAACATAATCTAGAAATTTTTTCTTTGTAGAATTCTCCTCTTTGTAAAATTCTCCTCTTTGTAAAATTCTCCTCTTTGTAAAATTCTTCGCTTCGTAAAATTCATCTCTTTGTAGAATTCTCCTTTTATAGAATTCTCTCTTGTAGAATTTTCCTCTTGTAGAATTCTCCTCTTTGTAGAATCCCCTTCTCAAAACAAAAGGAAGAGCTGTCTTAAAATAGAGTCTTTCAGTAGGATCCTGTGTTCTGCCCAAAAGCTCTTTAGTTAAAAGCCCTCTTTTTTTATTATAATGGTTTTGAAAATGCAGGAAAAGCATGACTGAAGAACGCCCAATTATTGAGCTTAAAAACCTGACAAAAATATACAAAAACGGAATGGAATTTCGCGCGCTCGACAATGCAAACTTGAAAATTAAGAAAGGGGAATTCGTGGCAATTGTCGGACCATCAGGTTCGGGCAAAAGCACACTTATGCATATGATAGGCCTGCTTGACACTCCAAGTTCTGGGACGCTCCTTATAGACGGTAGAGACGTAACAAATATGTCGGATAAGGAACGTTCTGAGATGCGAAACAGAATGCTTGGTTTTGTTTTCCAGTACCATCACCTGCTCCCGGATTTTACAGCTCTGGAAAATGTAATAATGCCGCTCTTGATTTTGGGAATAAGCAGGAAAGAAGCACAGGAAATTGCTGAAAACCTCCTTAAAGAAGTAGGACTTGAAGACCGGATGGATCACAGGCCCGGTGAACTTTCAGGAGGGCAGAACCAGAGGGTTGCAGTAGCAAGAGCGCTTAGCTGTTCTCCTGCAATCGTGCTTGGGGACGAGCCTACAGGCAACCTTGATACAAAAACTGGTGACCTGATCTATGAACTGCTCAGACGGCTGAACAGGGAGCATAATCAGACTTTTATCGTGGTTACTCATAACGAGAACCTGGCCTCAAAAGCTGACAGGGTTATCAGGCTTGTGGACGGAAAAATTACAGATCAGTGAGGATAAAAAAGATGGAATATGCAACAGGAAGAATAGGTAGAGTATTTACCGTAAGGATCGACTCTGGAGATGACCTGATTCTGGAACTGATTAAACTTGCTGAACTGGAGCGCATCGAGTCTGCTGTTTTTGTGTTGCTGGGAGCATTAAAAGAAGCAAAGATTGTCACAGGCCCCAAAGAAAGTATAATCCCTCCAGAACCTGTGTGGTCCGGCTTTGACGATGCCCATGAGATTCTGGGAATTGGAGATATTTTTTTAATGGACGGAAAGCCTAAGATCCATCTGCATGCAGGCGCAGGCAGTGGAGACAATGTAAAACTCGGGTGCTTGAGAGGAGAAAGCGAAGTTTTTATGGTAGTTGAGGCTTTTGTCTTCGAACTTGATGGATTTTCTGCCAGAAGAATTGAAGATAAGGAACAGGGCTTTGCCCCTGTAAGTTTTGAGCACGTTTCAGACCTGGAATGATGTTCTGATCGAACAAGAGTTATATTCAGGGCTCAAAAGTTTGAGTATGAAGGCAAGAAGTAAAAAGATAGTCCTACAAAATTGTCTGGCAGTCTTATTTAAATTCAATTTTGCAATGTTGTCTCCAGTTCTCGAAGCCTTTTGAGTGCAATCATTTTTTCTTTATTATCTTTTAAAAATTCGTCTTCAAGGATCTTTACAATTTGTGAGAAGGGCAAAGTTAACTGGTAGTACTTCACAGGTCTGCCTTTTCCTTTATTCTTTTTTTCAGACCTTTCTTCCACCCAACCTCTGTTCCTCAGGGGGCGCATGGCTACACTTACTTCCGGTTGTCTAAGCCCTGATACAAGTTCAATATGAAGAGACCTGAGTTCACTGCAGTCTTTCAGACACACGATTGCGGTGGCCTCTGTCCTCGGGAGTCCCAGGCTCTGGAGCATGTCAATGATTGAATACTCTTTTTCGGTTAAATTAACTGGAGAATCGTCGATCATCTGAAATGAATAATACTTTCAGGTTTATATATTTTATGTAGATAAAATTGTTTTTTTAAATAAATTGAGTATTGTTAAGAAGTATAATAGCTATCAAACCCTGCTAATACCTTTTTTTGGAAAGTTTTAATATAAAAACTAATATTAGCAAATCTCCGGTAAAAAACCGGTTTTGTAAAAACTGGCTTTGTGATCCTGACCAAAACCTTTAAAGCTAGTGCCTGAGGAAAATGGACATTCTTGAAACTCAGGAAGCCTGAGTTAAGGTTTACAAAATAAGAAGATCTCTTGCAAATACTCGAAGGATAATATTATATTTCTGAATTTACACAGTTAAGGATGCAGATACCCGAGGCAAAAGTATTTTTGGATTCGGAAATTCAACATATAGCCTTCATTTGTTAATAGGGTTTCTTATGAGACAATAGCGTAAAACTTAATTAAAATTATTTCCGTTAACCGGATAAAGAATTAAATACAATTCGGACATCTAACGGTTAAGTTAAGATAAAATCTCAAATTTAATTAAGCTTCAAATTTAATTAAGCTTTAAATTAAAGTAAGCTTCAAATTAAGGATAAGCTTTGAATTAAAGATAAGCTTTGAATTAAAGATAAGCTTTGAATTAAAGATAAGCTTTGAATTAAAGATAAGCTTTGAATTAAAGATAAGCTTTGAATTAAGGATAAGCTTCAAAATTAAGGATAAGCTTTGAATTAAGGTTAAGCTTCAAATAACAGAATATTCTATAAATAGATCAGAGATTAAAAAGGGTGAAATAATGTCGTATATCGGTCTACAGCAGGATTCTGGAGAATATAAAATCCAAAAGATACATGCTCGGGAGATCCTGGATTCAAGGGGAAATCCCACTGTTGAAGTTGATGTGTTTACGCCAAAGGGATTTGGCAGAGCCGGTGTTCCTTCAGGGGCTTCTACTGGTACGAACGAGGCCCTTGAACTGCGGGATGCAGACCCTAATAGATATGGAGGAAAAGGAGTTCTCACTGCAGTAAAGAATGTGAACACCATCATCCAGAAGGAATTGCTGGGGCTTGATGTGCGAAACCAGCGGGAAATCGATGAGCTGATGATTGAGCTCGATGAGACCGATAACAAATCAAACCTTGGGGCAAATGCAATTCTTGGGGTATCAATGGCTGTTGCAAGAGCTGCTGCAGATTCCCTTAATGTTCCTCTCTACCGCTATTTGGGAGGCTCAAATGCATTTACTCTTCCTGTGCCCACAATGAATGTCCTTAACGGGGGCAAGCATGCAGGCAATGATCTTGCAATCCAGGAGTTCATGATTCAGCCCAAAGGCGCAGAAACCTTTTACGAAGCTCTCCAGATGGGAGCCGAAATCTATCACATTCTTGGAAAAATACTGGAAAAGAAATACGGCCGCTCTTCTACCAATGTGGGCTATGAAGGAGGATATGCTCCCAAGATGAGTGAGTCAACCGAAGCCCTTGATGCCCTTACCCAGGCTATTGAGGAAGCAGGTTACACTGACACCGAGGTTACAATCGGGCTTGATGCTGCAGCCTCCGAGTTTTACGAAGATGAGACCTACTCAATCGACGGAAAGAAACTCTCTGCTCCCGAACTGATGGACTACTACGTCGAACTTGTGAACTCCTATCCAATTCTTTCCATTGAAGACCCCTTCTATGAGGAAGCCTTTGAGGACTTCGAAGCTCTAACTAATGAACTCTGGGACACAATTATTGTCGGTGACGACCTCTTTGTCACAAGCATTGAGAGGCTTTCAAAAGGCGTTGACATGGGAGCAGCAAATGCACTCCTCTTAAAGGTCAACCAGATCGGAACTATTTCCGAAGCTTTTGATGCCGCAAATATGGCTTCCAGAAATGGATATACCGTAATAGTAAGCCACCGCTCTGCCGAAACCGAAGACACAACAATTGCGGATATCTCGGTAGCTATCGGGGCAGAAATGATCAAGACCGGAGCCCCGGCCCGTGGAGAAAGAACAGCTAAATATAACCAGCTTCTCAGAATCGAGGAAGACCTGGGTGAGGTTGCACATTACGTGCAGCTCTAACCCTTTTAATTTTTCATTTTAAATAGTTTTAGCTTTCTTTTTTCGTTTTAATAATTCAGTTTCATAAATCACACTTGTCCCTTACAACCATAACCGGAACCTTCGAGTGACGGACCAGATTTTCTGCAACACTGCCAAGAAGCAATCTGTTCAGTCCTGTTTTTCCAAGAGTGCCCATAACAACAATATCCATTTTTTCCTCTTCAGCATACCGGATCAGCTCTTCTGAGGGATTGCCTTCAAGAAGAACGGGCTCAACATTGATTCCTTTTATCTCTCCCAGGCTTTTTACAGAATTTACAGCCTCATGTCCCTGTTTTTCCCATGCCTCATGTATGGATTCCCAGTAAGGGTCCACACTCAGAGGAAAGGAATCTCCATTGATAGGAGCCATGTAGGCTGTTGATACCACATAGACTGCATAAACCTTTCCTCCACTCAATCGAGCAAGCTCAATCCCTTTTTCAGCAACCAGCCCAGAGCAGGGCGAGCCGTCGGTTGCAACCATTATTTTCTTGAAATTAATAGCTTCCATATAGAACCGTATTAAAATACGTGGCTTTCCTAAATTAGATTTTTGGAATGCTGCAGGAAAAATTTGTAAAACCTGAAAAGCTGGATGTCTCTTTCAAGCTTGCAAGCTCTCTAAATTATGAGATTACAAAAGACTATCTCCAATTTTCTAGGGGGCTTTAAACTGGCACACAGGCAAAAACCAATATATATGTATAAAATTTAATGTTCTCTCTGAATTGGTTTATCTAGAAGTTCTTCAATTTCTTTAAGTCTCTCACTCTCAGGTGATGCTCCTGTCTGATCGTCGTACTTTTTTGCATCGATCATAAGCTTAATGAGTTTAGATAACAATCGCAGGCTCTCAGGAGAAGCTTCCAATGTAAAAGAGAAATTATCCATAAAAACAAATCCTTTTTTATTTTTCCCATATTATGTTACATTTAGTTTATATTTCTTTGTAATGAAAATTAGAAACGATGTTCTTCATGCACAGGTTTTAAAACCTGTGTATTTTTGAGGTTCACATAATGTATAGTCTTTCAATCTATGACGCAAAAAAATCTGGATTTATTACAAAGTCAGTATAGACCTTCACAACAAGGAAAAGCTATGCGTATAGAGTCCAGTGTTTTTCCTGTAAAACTACTGCATTTTACCCTTTATCTTGGCTAGTTGTCATTATATCAACTCTATTCAAGCAATAATAAAGTATTTTCAGGAAAACAACTGGATATACGTACCGTAAAAAAGTATGGTGAAAGTTTTGGTAATACCCTTTTATTCTCCAGTTTTTTCAAAAAAGGCAGGATACTTCTCTTTTAATTGTGTGACCTTTTCGTAAGCTCCCATATTTTTATAGAATTCTGCGAGATTGTTTAGTGTTGCTGCAACATCTGGATGTTCAGGTCCCAGCATCTTTTCACGAATGTCAAGTGCCCTTTGATAAAGTGGGAGTGCTTTTTCGTAAGCTCCCATCGAACGATAGAGTTCTGCGAGATTGTTTAGTGTTGTTGCAACATATGGGTGTTCAGGTCCCAGCACCTTTTCACAAATGTCAAGTGCCCTTTGATAAAGTGGGAGTGCTTTTTCGTAAGCTCCCATATTTTTATAGAGTACTGCGAGATTGTTTAGTGTTGTTGCAACACCTAGGTGTTCATGTCCAATTTCTGGCTCTTTTTCAAGAACTTGCAGTAGTTCTTCATACATTGGGAAAATTAATTGCCAAAGTGCTGCTCTGTTAAACGGATCTGAAATATCAATAAACCAACTAAACAAATCTTTTGTTTCAAGTGACTCTTTTGCATGGTAGAAAGCTTCGGTTAGGGCTAATTCGTGTTCTGGAGTTATCGCCTTGATATCTATGCTGTTTAACTGATTAGTGTAATAGTCACACATGAAACTATGAACTTCTTTTCTTACTTCCTGATCCTGATAATCCTGCAAGCCGTCTCTCATGAGTGGATGTAGCAACATCTTTCCTTCAGTTTCCTGAACAAAGGAGAATCTTTTCAATTCCGAAAACGCTGTGAGGGAATAGCCGGTCTTGAATATTTCAATTAAAGAATTGAATATATCTCTATTCCAGAAGCGAGGAACTGAAAGAACTTTTAAGGTTTCTTGCTCTGGACCATTCAAGTATTTCATAAATCGATCAAAGATTTCACTATGAGTTTTGGCAAAATTATCGGGCTTTGGAGAACGAGTCTTTGAGATTTCGGTATATGTATCAATCTCAAGTTCAAGGTAATAAGGAACACATTCGCTAGTGTCGAGTCAATCTTCAATTGTCGGATAAAGACGTGATAATTTTATCCTTGCGTCATCTGTTGTGAATTGCCAGTTAACCTTTGAATTTTTGTTGTTTCTATAATTTTGCCATGCCGATACTTCTTTCCTAACAAGCTCGCTGTTATCCATTCTTCTTTTTAAACATTGACCTGAAAGCACGTTCAATTCAATCTCTGCTATGTTCAACCAACTTCCATGTTTTGGTGTGTACACAAACTCAAACCTGTCCCACAGTGCCTTCGCTTTCGCTGGTGGAAATGTTTCATAGAGAGATCCAGGGACATGAGTATTTAGATTGTCCATTATCAGCGTAATTTTATTTGCATTTTCACGTTGAAGTGCGATTTTTTCCAGAAAATACGCCCAATCTTGCTTGGTTTTTCTTTCAGTAATATTTACCATTCGTTTTCCTGCCAACGGTTCACAGGCAAGAAATATATTGCACACTCCACAACGTTTGTATTCGTAATCATATCTGGCTGTTTTTCCAGATGAACAGGGGATAGGAATTTTGGTTTCTGCAATCAGTTGTTTTGGAGATTCGTCCATACATATAACAGGATTTAACGGATCAAATGGACGCTTATAAACGTCCAGAACCATTTCCATATTTGCAACAAAACTACTGTTCTGTTCAGGAGGAATTACCCATTCTTTCTTTTGCCAGGGTTTAATTTCGTTTTTTTAATATATGACGTATTGTTTCGTGAGAAATGCTTTCAATATAGCCAAGCTCTATAACTTTATCAGCTAACAATCTCAAAGACCATCTTGCAAAACCTTCCGGAGGTTCGCTGCAACTCAATGCAACTAAATGGGCTTCAAAATCACCATCAACTTTTTTAGTATAAATCCGATTTCTTTTTTTTCCATTAAGAGCAACTTCAAGACCGTCTTCAACAAAGCGCTTCTTTACACGATCAATTTTTCTCATACTGATGTTCAGGATACGGGAGATTTCTTCGTTGGTTGAATGGTTGACATTCCATTCACCTTTATCGCAATTGAGTAAGATCAGAGCATTGAGAATTTTTTGTGAATTTTGTTTACCCTTTGAGAGAAGTTCACAAAGATCTTTACGTTCGTCTTCAGTGAGTGTTACAGCATATCTGTTCATAAGTAATCCTAAAGATTACTTATGAAAAGGTACAAGAAGTACTTTACGATACTTTAAGTTTGACTTGACACTAG
>Ga0183095_10322_pt1 | contig 49366 bp, 47 predicted proteins | sample BioMet4_FD_130346 | JGI IMG/M metagenome (GOLD analysis project Ga0183095, IMG submission 130346) | Microbial communities from bioreactor (seeded with sewage sludge) at LBNL, California, USA - Biofuel metagenome 4 (v2) (version 3) | ecosystem: Engineered > Bioreactor > Anaerobic > Unclassified ...
AATCGGGATCGGTTCGCCCCAATAGCGCTGACGTGAAAACACCCAATCGCGTAATTTAAAATTAACTTTGGAATGGCCGATGCCTTTCTCCGTTAAAAATTCAGTTATCTTCTTCTTGGCTTCTTCAACGGTCAGACCGTCGAGAATGCCGGAATTGACCATAATACCGGTTTCACAATCGGTAAAGGCTTCCTTTTGCACATCTCCGCCTTGAACGACTTCAACAATCGGCAAGTCAAATTTCTTCGCAAATTCCCAGTCGCGTGTATCGTGAGCAGGAACAGCCATGATTGCGCCTGTACCATAGGATACGAGTACGTAATCGGAGATAAAAATTGGGATTTCTTTTCCGGTTACCGGATTAATTGCCGCAACGCCGTCAAGACGGACGCCGGTTTTATCCTTGGCAACTTCAGTGCGCTCAAAGTCGGACTTTCTGGCGGCCTCGCTTTGATAGGCGCGGATTTCGTCAATATTATGAAGCTTGTCCGCCCACTTTTCCAACATCGGATGCTCCGGCGAAACAACCATGTAGGTTGCGCCGTAAAGGGTGTCCGGCCGGGTGGTGTAGACCGTTAGTTTATCCCCGGTTGTAGAGGTGAAATCGACCTCGGCACCGGTGGAACGGCCAATCCAGTTTTTCTGCTGCGCCTTGACGCGGTCAGGGTAATCAACAAGATCAAGGTCATCGATCAGACGCTGTGCATATTCGGTGATTTTCAGCATCCACTGTGATTTTACCTTGTGCACAACCTCGCTGCCACAGCGTTCGCAAACTCCATTGACAACTTCTTCGTTGGCAAGCACGCATTTGCAGGATGTGCACCAGTTAACGGCCATCTCTTTTTTATAGGCCAAATCATGCTTGAATAATTGCAGAAAAATCCACTGTGTCCATTTGTAGTACTCTGGGTCGGTGGTGTTGATCTCACGTGACCAGTCAAACGAAATGCCAAGCGACTGAAGCTGCTGCTTAAAGCGAGCAATATTCTTTTTGGTTACTTCGGCCGGATGAACATGGTTTTTAATGGCAAAATTCTCGGTAGGCAGACCAAATGCGTCCCACCCGATTGGGTAGAGAACATTGTAGCCCTGCAGGCGGCGTTTACGCGCAATAATGTCGATTGCCGTATAGGAGCGCGGATGACCGACATGAAGCCCCTGTCCGGACGGATAGGGGAATTCAATCAAGGCGTAATATTTCGGCTTTTCAGAAGTATTGGAGGCGTGAAAAACGCCGGCTTGCTCCCATTTGTCCTGCCATTTTTTTTCAATTGGTTTATGATCGTATTTCATTTTTTCCTTCGCTCCCGTATTCTTTATGCTTTGATAACGTTGGACAAATCAATGCTTTCCCCATCTTGCCACAAACGGTCAAGATTGTAAAACTCACGCGCATCGGGGGTGAAAACATGAACGATTACGTCACTGTAGTCCAAAATAATCCATGTGTTGGAACGGTAGCCGTCGATGTGCTCCGGACTGATTCCAATTTGCTTCATTTTAAATTCAACCTCATCCGCAAGTGCTTTTACGTGGGTGCTGCTTGTGCCGGTCGCCAAAACAAAATAGTCTGCAATAACTGAAATATCTTTAATGCCGATGACTTTTAAATCCAGCGCTTTTTTGTCGTCCATAGTTTTTACGGTTTCTTTAGCAAGTTCAAGTGATGTCATTCTCAACAACCTTTCGATTTAAAAATAATTATGATTTATATTTTAATACCACCTGATTATAGGCAGCAATGGTATCCGGATGAATCGGCTTATAGCCTTGAACCAAATCCTTGATGGTAAAACTGATGCCTTCAATCATGGCCTGTTCAAGGCTCATATCAGCAGCGCTGCGTAATTCTTCAACACCTGCATAATCGCGGTCAGCTGAAATAAAGTCAGCAATAAACAGCACTTCATCAAGCAAAGTCATGTCGGCACGGCCGGTGGTGTGGTAGCGCACGGCGTTGATAATTTCGGGATCGGTAATATGAAGTTCATTTTCAATATACGCCGCTCCGAGCATGGCATGCCACAGCTTTTGTGCGCTGCGTTCCACGTTGGTAAGTACGATGTCAAAATGAGTCATCATTTTTAGTTGTTCTTCATGCGGAATATCTTTCATAATATCGTGAAGAATTCCTGCAATTGCCGCTTTTTCTTCATTGGCACCGTATTTTTTTGCAAGGCGTACGGCCTCTTCGCTGACACATACGGAATGATGATACCGCTTTTCGCTGAGAAATGGTTTTATAATTGCTTTGTAATCGGTGTTATTCATTTTCCTGCTCCAAATACAAATTATTTTCAATAATATAATCCGCAACCACAGGAGGAACAAGCCCAGCTACGTTCTTTCCGTTTTTAACTGCATTGCGAACCATGGTTGAAGAAATGGGAAGATAGTCAATATTTTCTATGATCGTTTTTGCACTGTACCGCTGCAAAATCTTCGCATAGTCCAAGAGCTTCTCAAGCCCACTGTTGCTGCGCGGGGCGGCACAAAGGGTGGCAAGCTCAAAAATCGTCTGCGCCTCATGCCAGTGAGTCAAGGTAAGGAACATATCCTCCCCTGTAATGAAATAAAGCTCAGAATCAGGGTAAGTCTGTTTCAGCTCCCGCAGGGTATCAGAGGTATAACTGAAGTCCTGGCGTTTTATTTCAATATCACTTACTTCAAACAGGTTCTCAGCCGCGACAAGGCGGCACATTTCAAGCCTGTCCTTTGCCGAAGCAAGATTCTTTACCTGCTTATGCGGCGGAATAAGAGCCGGTATCAATATCATCTTTTCCACACCGAGCAACAGCGCAAATTGCTTTGCCAAATGAATATGCCCGTTATGAATAGGATTAAAGGTACCGCCGAATATTGCAATTTTCTGCATAATTCCACCTTATATCATATTACTTTTTAGTTGCTTTGGGAAGAGTAATTTTTGGTTCTTTGGTATTTCTACGATAAAGTACGAATTTTGAACCGATAACCTGAACAACTTCCGAGTTAGTTTGTTCTGCAACCGATTCAGCGGCTTCTTTCGCGGAAACAGGCGCTGTTTCGAGCACCTTTGCTTTTATAATTTCACGTGCGGTAAGAGCATCATTGGCTTGTTTGATAATATCGCTGCCAATACCGGATTTTCCGACCATCAGAATGGTATCGATGTCATTTGCAAGTGAGCGCAAAAAAGCACGTTGTTTACTTGTAATCATTGGTTCTGCTCCTTTATCTTTTGTAATTGAGCCGCAAACTCTTTAAGAGCGCGGCCGCGGTGGCTGATTTTATCTTTTTCTTCTGCGGTAAGTTGCGCGAAGGACTTTCCATTTACAAAGAAAATCGGGTCGTAACCAAAACCGTCACTGCCCTGTGGTTCAAAGCCGATTGTGCCTGCACACTCACCATGCGCCGTGACGATATCCCCATTTGGGTACACACAGCAGATTGCACAGACGAATTTTGCACTGCGTTTTTCCTTTGGAACGTCCTTTAAGTTCAACAGCAGCTTTTGGATGCGGTCCATATCGCTTGCGCCCTCGCCGGCGTAACGTGCAGAATACACACCGGGTGCGCCGTTTAATGCGTCGACCATCAGTCCGGAATCATCCGCAACGGCGGGCATACCTGTCTGACGGCAGGCTGCTTCGGCTTTTAAAAAAGCATTTTCCGCAAAGGTAGCGCCTGTTTCCTCAACTTCGTCAAGCTGAGCCGTGGCGGCATTAATCTTCAAGGGAGTCAGAATACGTTCCAACTCGCTTAATTTATGTTGATTGTGAGTCGCAATGATAAATGTAGCCATTATTGTCCCCTATCTATTAAATAAAGCTTCTGCGAATTCATCGGCATTGAATGGCTGAAGATCATCAACCTGCTCACCCACCCCGATAAATTTAACGGGAATATTTAGGTTTTCACGAATTGCAAGGACAACGCCGCCGCGCGCGGTACCGTCGAGCTTTGTCAATACAATTCCGGTTATTCCTGCGGCGTTTTTGAACTCGCGTGCCTGATTAACGGAGTTCTGTCCGGTCGTCGCATCGAGTACCAGCAGGACCTCTTTATCCGCGCCGGGAAGCTCACGGTCGATCACACGGCTGATTTTCGCAAGCTCATCCATCAAATATTTTTTGTTGTGAAGCCGGCCGGCTGTGTCGCAAATGACGACATCTGCGCCTCTCGCCTTTGCGGCGGCGATAGAATCAAACACGACGGAGGCAGGATCGCTTCCCTCGGACTGCTTGACGATTTCGGCACCGGAACGCTGCGCCCAAATTTCGAGCTGGTCAATTGCGGCGGCACGGAACGTATCCGCGGCGCCCATAATAACCTTTTTGCCTTCTTGTGTCAGCTTGGATGCGATTTTACCGATGGTGGTTGTTTTCCCCACCCCGTTAACGCCTATTACAAGAATAACGGACGGCTTTGTGTCGATGTGAAGCTCTTCACCACCCCTTAACATTTCCGCAACCGTATCACGAAGCATATTAAAGATTTCGTTCGGGTCGGTGACACCCTTTTCCTTAACTTTTTTACGCAAAATATCACAGATACGTTCCGCGGTCGGCATACCGACGTCGCCCATCACAAGTAACTCTTCAAGTTCTTCAAAAAGAGATTCGTCTATTACGGTAAAGGAGTGCAGCATGGACTCTACCGATGTACTCATTTTATCTCTTGTCTTTTTTAGTCCTTCTTTAATCTTTGAAAAAAAGCCCATTTATGATTTCTCCTTTATCCACTACTGTTCTTTCATTCCCAGCTTCGCTTCAATTTCGGTTGCGCGCAGCTCGAGAAGCTTTGAGACTCCTTCATCCTGCATGGTAACACCGTAAAGAACGTCGGCCTCTTCCATGCTGCCGCGGCGGTGGGTAATGACAATAAACTGTGTGTTTTTGTTCATGCGGCGCAAGTAGGCGGCAAAGCGGTCAACATTAACGTCGTCAAGCGCGGCTTCGATTTCATCGAGCACACAGAACGGCGGTGGGCTGACCTTCATAATTGCGAAATACAGCGCAATGGCCACAAGCGCCTTTTCTCCGCCGGAAAGCGACTCCAGATGCATTACAATTTTACCCGGCGGCTGAACGGCAATATCAATGCCGGAATTTAAAATATTATCCGGCGTGCTCAGCGCAAGCGAGGCTGTGCCGCCACCGAACAGTTCTTGAAAGGTTTGCTGAAAGTGTTCATTAATCTGCTGAAAGCGGGTTACAAACAAATCTCGCATTTGGTGAGTCAGTTCGCCGATGAGCTTTTTCAGCTCGTCCCTGCTCTTTTCAACATCGGTAACCTGCTTGGTCATAAATTCATAGCGTTCAGAAACCTCTTTGTATTCTTCTACCGCTGCAACATTGACCGAACCCAGCGCTTTAATTTTATTTTTTAACTCATTTAAATGTTTTTGAGCCGTGGCAGAATTTTCTATCTTCGTGCCGACTTCTTCGGCTTCGCGGCGGGTCAATTCATATTCTTCCCATAAGCGGCTGATTATTTCATCATATTCTTTTTGCAGGTTTGCTTTGCGTTCTTCCAAACGGGCCAAATCATGACCGATTTTTTCTTTATCAGTAGATTTTTCACGTTCTTTGGTGCGCAACTCGACAGAAAGGCGTTCATATTCCATTCGCTTCACATTTAATTGCTGAATCTGTTCGTCGGATTTTTGAGCGGCCTCTCGCAGCTCCTGCCCCTGCTTATGTAAGTCATTAATCTGTACAGTCAACGCGATGGTGGCGGCCTGTACTTCCTTAATTTCCTGATTAAGCGTATCCGCCTTGCCTTCGTGGTCAAGCCTTCGGTGTTCAATATCCGAGATGCCCGCGCGTAATGATTCAATGTCCTTTTGTGCCGACAGGCAGGCAATACGAATTTCCTGTAAATTGGAAGACAGCTCATCACTAATTTGATTAAGCTCGCCGCGGCTAGAATTGATTTGGTTCAACTCGTCCTGCAGCGCAAGTTTCTTTTCAATAATTTCCTTTGACTGCGACTGAGCGGTTTCCCTCGTCTTTTTTTGGTCGCTCAACCTTGCACCGGCTGTTTCTTTTTCGGTATTTAGAACATAAATATCATTGGTTACAGTCGCAAAATCGGCGAGAGCTCGTTTATGTTCAGCGTCGATTTTGAAACGTTCCTCCTGCGTATTGGCAAGTTCCGCCTTGGAGGCAGCAAGCGCAGCTTCAGCAGCGGAAACCTCCTCAATTGCGGTTTTTAACGCGGCAGCAGCCTGTTCCGCTTTGCTTTTCAATTCGGCGGCCTGTACCTTCAACCGTTCGATTTCGGTTGCACGGCTCAGCAGTCCGGAATTTTTTGCAAAGGAACCGCCGGTCAGTGAACCGCCAGCGTTGACGACCTGACCGTCAATCGTAACAATCCGAAAATGATATCCATAGCGTTTCGCGATTGCCACGGCACTGTCCAAATCTTCGGCAACAACAATTCGCCCCAAAAGGGAATTTAAAATTCCGTTATATTTTTCATCACAGCTGCAAAGCTTACCGGCAACGCCGACAAAACCCGGACAATCATCAAGACCGTTTTCCTGCAGAACATTCCCCTTGATGGTGGAAAGCGGAAGGAAGGTCGCACGACCGGAATTCCGCTGTTTTAATAGCTGAATCGCCCGTTTTGCATCCTGTTCATTTCCAACTACAATATTCTGCATTGCCGCGCCAAGCGCTATTTCAATCGCAATCGTATACTGCGCCGGCACTTTAATTATACGCGACACCGGGCCGTGTATGCCGCTGATTGTACCACGGTCGGCCTCTTTCATGACCGCTTTTACACTTTGGGAAAAACCCTCTAAATTACGTTCAAGTTCTTCCAGCAAGTGTGCACGGCGCGAACGCTCCTGTGCGTCCAAATTGAGTGTATCGCTCTGCTGCTTCATCGTTTCCATACGCTGGCGGCGAGAATTCAAACGCAGTTCGTAGCCCTTGACAGAGTTGGAAAGCGAATTCATGCGGTCATCGGTATCTGAAAGCATTTTTGCGTAGTCCGCGGCTGTGTTTTTCAGCTCGAGAGCGCGTGCCTGCTTGGACTGAAGGGTTTCCCCTACTGTGGAAAGACGAAGTTCTATTTCAGAAATGGAAGAAGCGGCGGTCATTTCGGTCACTGTTGCTTCCGTTGCTTTCGCAGTTAAGTCCGCGATTTGACACGTATATCCGTCAATCTTTGCAGTCGTTTCACTCATACCCTGCCGGATTTGGCTAAGTTTTTCGGAACAGGCTGCAGATTCCATATTCTTTTCATTTATGTATTGTGTCTTTTCAGTAATTTGCTTATTCTTCTCTTCAATTTCATCGTCCATATTTTTGCCGGAAAGAGCGCTCTGCTCAATTTCTCGTTTGATACGCCCGATGTTTTCGTTATTGTGAAGAATATCATTTTGCAGAACAGATGCTTCTCCGTCTTTTTTAGCCGCGGTCTCTTCTAACTTCGCGGCTTCCTGGCGGATTTCGTCCACCTTGGCGGTAGACGCGCTGGAATCTCTGAAATTCGCTTCGATCTCAGCGTCAATTTCACCTAACTCCTGCTCGATGGCATCGTGCTGATTTTTTGCGATAATAATTTTATCGTTATGTTCGCGCAAAATCTGACCGGATTGATCAAGGGTGTTGAGCCATAGTCCGATTTCAAGAGTACGCTTTTCGCCCGCGTATGTAATATATTGCTCGGCCTTTTCAGCCTGTTCTTTTAGCGGGCCGACCCTGTCCTCTAATTCTGTCAAAATATCGCGCAGCCGCAATAAATTGTCCTCGGCCTGATTCAGCCTGCGTTCGGATTCCTCCTTACGATAGCGGAAACGGGAAATCCCAGCGGCTTCCTCAAAAATTTCACGACGGTCTTCAGAGCGGGCGGCAACAATGCTGTCGATTTTGCCCTGCCCGATAATCGAATAGCCGTCACGCCCCAACCCGGTATCCATGAAAAGTTCATTGACATCCTTGAGGCGGACTGCCACTTTATTGATAAGATACTCGCTGTCGCCGGAGCGGTAGTAGCGGCGTGTAACCGCCACATTATCGCCGTCAAACGGCAGTTGGCGGGAGGCATTGTCTATGTTCAGTGTAACTTCAGCAAAACCCTGTGCCTTGCGGGCATGAGTTCCGTTAAAAATAACGTCTTCCATTTTAGTGCAGCGAAGCACTCGGGTCGACTGTTCGCCCAAAACCCAGCGCACCGCGTCACTGATATTGCTTTTTCCGCTGCCGTTAGGGCCGACAACCGCAGTTATTCCATTGTCGAAGCTTAGCGTTGTTTTATCTGGAAACGTCTTAAAACCTTGAATTTCCAGCGATTTTAGCAGCATGTTCTCACCCCAAATTATTCTATCGTAAAGCAGTTCTCCAAAACGGAGGAATCAGGCATAATTCTCACTTGATATCCAAGGTCACAAAGTGCATTTAAATTGCTTTTTTTCTGCCCTGTTGCCTTGGAAACTGTTCTTGGGTTGACTTTCACCGTAATTGTGCCTTTTGGTATATTGTTTCGTATTAAAACATCAATCATTTTATGAAGCATACGGCTGCTTTCGCAGAGTTCACGAAAAGCAGGATGCCACGGACCGGAAAGCATGTCCCGTTCCAGTTCGGGTGAACTGTGCAGGCCAAGACGTATCACTGCAATACCGCGTTCTTCAAAAAAATCGAGAAGCACCGCGCAAAGTTCCACCGTTTCATCCAAACTCAGTGTCTTAAATTCACCTCTGAGGTATTGATCGCCCAGCTCCGTGCCACGCATAATAATGGTCGGGTAAATCCGGATATTTTCCGGTTTGAGTGCGGCCAATTTCTCAGCAGTTTGAAAGCCGCCCGCAGCCGTATCGCCGTAAAGGCCCGTCATCATTTGTAACCCGAGTGTAAATCCGTATGATTTGATCAGCTTTGCCGCGTCTTCAACTTGTTTTGCGGTGTGGCCGCGCCCGTTTTGTTTCAGCACACGGTCATCCATACTCTGCGCGCCGAGTTCAATTGCGGTAACACCGTATCGCTTTAACAGAGCCAAAATTTCGTCATCAATATAGTCCGGCCTTGTGGAAATTCGGATTCCCGCGAAAGTGGCGTCTTTGACAAAAGGCGCTGCCGCGTTCAGAAGAGAAACCATATAACCGCGTTCGATTGCGGTGAAACTGCCGCCAAAAAAGGCAATTTCTGCATTTTTTGTATCTTCGCCAAGGCTTGATTTTGCAATTTCAACTGCATCCAAAACATCCTGCGGCGTTGGCTGTGACAGCCTGCCGGTGATGCTCCGCTGGTTACAGAAGCTGCATTGGTGCGGGCAGCCGTTATGGGGTACAAAAATCGCCACATTCGCGTGCTTCAATAGCCCATCAGCTCCATTGCTTCACGAGCGGCCTGCTGCTCGGCTTCCTTTTTACTGCGCCCGCCGCCTTTGCCGATTACATTGCTGTTCAAGTGTACTTCCACCGTGAAATGCTTGTCGTGGTCAGGGCCGCTTTCTCCGGTCAGTACATATTCCAAATGCTCCTCGGGGTTTTGCTGAATAATTTCCTGCAATGCGGTTTTATAGTCCTTGAACGTTTTGGGCTTTGCTGTTTGCAGCAGCGGTAAAACAAATCGAAGGATAAATTCCCGGGCTTCTTCCATACCGCCGTCAATATAAATTGCGGCGATAATCGACTCAAATGCGTCGGCTAAAATCGACGAACGGGTACGCCCGCCGGAATTTTGCTCGCCGTGACTTAAAAGCAGATATTTTCCGACATCAAGCTGCTTTGAAAAACCGCAGCATGCTTTTTCACAAACGAGTGCGGCACGTTTTTTGGTGAGGTCGCCCTCCGGCAGGTCTGAATAATTTTTAAACAGGTAGTCCGCAACAACGACACCTAAAATGGAATCACCCAAAAATTCAAGGCGTTCATTGCTGCCGCCCGGCACCTTCGCCTCGTTCGCATAGGACGAGTGCGTTAAAGCTGTTTTGAGATAACTTTGGTTTTTAAAATGATACCCTAACTTTTCTTCTAATTCTTTCATAAATACACGCTCCAATAAAGCGAATTTCGTATTAACTTAGGAGTCTTCGCTGACATCCGTCTCAATGAAATTACTCTTATAGTCTGCAACAGAACTCGTGATTTCATCCACAACACCACCGGCAACATATGCTTTTGTAAGGCGAAGTGCGTTATAAAAGGTTTTTGCCTTTGCACTGCCGTGTGCCTTGAATACAGGCTTGGCGCATCCCATTAGCGGTGCCCCGCCGTATTCATTGTAGTCCATGGTTTTCTTAAGTACCTTGATATCTTTTAAAACAATTGCCGCAGCCAATTTATTGAGAAAACTTTTTGTAAATATATTCTTGACCTTGCCCATCAGCATGATGGCAACGCCTTCATATGTTTTCAGTATAACATTTCCGGTAAAACCATCGGCCACGATGACTTCTCCTGCGTCAAGCGGAATGTCGCGCGCTTCAATATTGCCTACGAAATTGAGATTTGAGTTCTTTAGCAGCGCGAACGCTTCGTGTTGAAGCTCCCCGCCCTTATGATCCTCTGTCCCAATGTTGGCAAGAGCGACACGCGGATTTGTAATATTCATTACTTTTTGCATATAAATGGAGCCCATTACGCCAAACTGGCGAAGCATATCAGCTTTGCATTCCACATTCGCGCCACTGTCGATCAGCATAAAACAGCCATCGTCTTTCGGCATGATCGGAGCAAATGCAACACGCTTAATTCCCTTAATACGTTTAACAATTAAGGTGGCACCAACAACCAAAGCGCCGCTGTTGCCCGCGGAAATAAAGGCGTCGCCTTCCCCTGCTGTAAGTCTGCGCAAGCCCTCGGCCATGGAACAGTTTGTTTTTGACTTCATAATTTCGCCGGCGTGATCTTCCATTGTGATAACGTCGGGAGCATCAATGATTTCCATACGGTTTAAAGAGACTGCATTCTCCTGTGCGACACGGCGGATTTCATCTTCTCGGCCAGTCAACATAATGTCAAGGTCAAGTTTTTCCACGGCTTGCGCGCAGCCCTTCAAAATCTCAAGCGGCGCATTGTCGCCGCCAAAGGCATCAACTATGATTTTCATGTGACACACCCCTATTCTCAGTATTGCGATAATTGGTTTGCTAACATCATTTCATTTAACTCGTGCAAAGCGCGTGCCGAAAATGCGGCGTAGCGCTCTTTTTTATCTCGAATGTGCGGTTCAATTGGCGGAATAACGCCAAAATTCGCGCCCATAGGCTGAAAATTTGTTTCGCTGCCCGCCGCAATGTAACGGCTCAATGCACCGATCATCGTTGTACCGGGCAAAGTCAGCGTATTTTGATTGTTTTCGCGGCGCACGGCATTGATTCCAGCCATCATGCCGGAGGAAGCAGATTCCATGTAACCTTCGACCCCTGTGATTTGACCTGCAAAAAACAGATTTGGATTCATTTTCAGGCTGTAATCGGAATGGAGCACCTGTGGCGAATTCAGAAAAGTATTGCGGTGCATTACCCCATACCTTACGAACTCCGCGTTTTCAAGTCCCGGTATCAGGCCGAAAACGCGTTTTTGTTCCCCAAATTTCAGATTTGTTTGAAAGCCGACTAAATTATAGAGCGTACCCGCTTTGTCCTCACGTCTTAATTGCACCACTGCCCACGGCCGGTGGCCGGTTTTCGGGTCGCGCAGTCCGACAGGCTTGAGCGGGCCGAAGCGCAGGGTATCCTGCCCACGCTGCCCCATCACTTCGACAGGCATGCAGCCCTCGTAAACCTTTGGGTCGGCAACATCAAAGTCATGGACGGGTGCGCGTTCGGCTGAAATCAGCGCCGCGTAAAAGCGTTCATACTCTTCCTTGTTCATCGGACAGTTGAGGTAAGCATCATCGCCGCCTTTGTCGTAGCGCGAAGCGGCAAAAATTTTGTCCATGTCAAGACTTTCGGCTGTCACAATGGGTGCGGCAGCGTCAAAAAAGCTTAAACTGCCGCCGCAAAGTGCGGAAATTTGTGCAGCGAGTGTATCGGCAGTCAGCGGGCCCGTGGCAATCACGGTAATGCCATCGCCGGGTATTTCTTCTATCTCCTCATGGTGGATATGAATACGGGGATGGTTGCCGATTTTTTGTGTTACGGCTTCTGAAAAAGCATCGCGGTCAACAGCAAGCGCTCCTCCCGCCGGGACCCGGCAGGAATCAGCACACTGCATCAGCAGCGAACCTAAACGCCGCATCTCTTCTTTGAGCAAACCGGCGGCACTTTCCACGCGCTCGGCTTTGAGGGAATTGGAACAAATCAGTTCGGCAAAATTTGAGTTGTGATGCGCCGGGGAAAACTTGACCGGTTTCATTTCATAAAGCTCGGTTTCAATTCCAGCCTCGGCGATTTGCCACGCGGCTTCGCACCCGGCAAGACCCGCGCCAATAACTCTGATACTCATTCTTCCTCCGTCTTTTCATAGCCGCAATCCGGCGTAATGCAATAGATTTTCGGATGTTTTCCTTTTTTCTTCAACAGGGTTTTCCCGCAGCGAGGGCATTTTTCCGTTGTCGGTTCATCCCATGAAATAAAGTCACAATTCGGATACTCGGAACAGCCATAGAAAATTCTGCCTTTTTTTGACTTCTTAACAATGACCTTGCCGCCACATTTCGGGCATTCCGCGCCGGTCTCCTGAACGAGCTTCTTAATATTCTTGCACTCCGGGTAGCCCGGGCACGCAATGAATTTTCCGTATCTGCCCATCTTGATGACCATTTTACGGCCGCATTTTTCGCAGATAATATCAGTCTCGTCTTCTTTAAGCGGAATTTTCACGCCCTGCATGTCCTCTTTGGCCTGTTTCAGAGTTTTTTCAAAGTCTCCGTAAAAATTATGAAGCGTCTGAATCCAGTCAACCGCACCACTCTGGACACTATCGAGGTCATCTTCAACCTGTGCTGTAAATTTCATATTCACTATTTTGGGGAAGCGTTCTTTCATCAGCTTGGTGGAAACCTCACCGAGTTCGGTTGGCTTTAAAGACTTGCCGTCACGCACGACATATTCACGGCCCGTAATAGTCGAAATTGTCGCAGCGTAAGTTGACGGACGGCCAATTCCGTTTTCTTCAAGCGCCTTGATGAGCGAAGCTTCGGTATAGTAGGCCGGCGGTTGTGTGAAATGCTGGCTGCCGGCAATCTCTTTCAGCTTCAGCAGCATATCTTTTTCGAGCAGAGGAAGAGTCGTCTCTTTCTCCGTTTCTTCATCCTTGCCCTCTTCGTAAAGCACCGTGTATCCGTCAAAAGTGACGGTATAGCCGGAAGCTTTAAAAATGTAATCCTTTGCCTGAATATCGGCCTGTACCGTGCTTTGCAGACAATTGGACATTTGGCACGCAATAAAGCGTTCCCAAATGAGTTTATACAATTTATACTGATCATTTGAAAGGCTTTCTTTCACCTTGTCCGGTGAAAGACTGGGCATGGACGGACGAATTGCTTCATGGCCGTCCTGAGCACCCGCTTTTGTTTTAAAATGGCGCGGGGTGTCGGGCAGGTACTTTTTGCCCCACCGCTCTAAGATATAATCGTTTGCATCCTTAATCGCATCTTCGGAAATACGCAGAGAATCGGTTCTCATATAAGTAATTAAACCGACAGCGCCCATATCGCTGATTTCAACGCCTTCATAAAGCTCCTGTGCCGCTTTCATTGTGCGGCGTGCCTGGAAGCCTAACCTGCGCGAGGCCTCCTGCTGAAGCGTTGATGTGATAAACGGCGGCGCAGGATTTTTTTTGCGCGTGCCCTTTTTCACCTTAGTAATGCGGTACTCTGCATCATTTAAATCAGAGAGAATCCGGTCGGACTGCTCTTGATTGGTGATTTTCATTTTTCCTTGGGTGTCACCGTAAAAGGTTGCGCTGAAAACCTTGCGTGAACTCTGTGGGTTGAACTTCGCGTCAATTGTCCAGTATTCCTCCGGCACAAAGGCTCGGATTTCCTCTTCGCGGTCCACGATGATCCGTACCGCAACAGATTGCACACGACCGGCGGAAAGTCCGCGACGGATTTTCTGTGAAAGAAACGGGCTGAGCTTATAACCCACAAGACGATCCAAAATACGGCGCGCCTGCTGCGCATTGACAAGGTCTATGTCAATTTTGCGGGGATTCTGCATTCCGTTTGTAACGCCTGTTTTTGTAATTTCATTAAAGGTAATGCGATTATCATCTTCGGTACTTAACCCCAAAATATATGCCAGATGCCACGAAATGGCTTCGCCCTCGCGATCCGGGTCAGTCGCAAGCAGGACTGCGTCACTTTTTTCCGCCTTGTCCTTTAACTCCTGTACCAGTTTCTCTTTTCCCTTAATGATATCGTATTTCGGTTTAAAGTCATTTTTTACATCAACACTCAAACGGCTCTCTGGTAAATCACGCACATGCCCCATGGACGCAATTACTTCGTAGCCGGAGCCTAAAAACTTCTTGATTGTTTTGGCCTTGGCCGGTGATTCAACGATCACAAGCTTTGACATGGAAATCACCTCATTTGAACTTTCTTAATATGGAATGTTCTGATATTTTTATCCAACAAGAATCAGTATTTGAAAAAAATATTAAACATTTTTAAAATCTGCCGCATACATCGGCAGTTTTTAACAACGTTTATCGCGGTAAACTGTAACGACGACCTGAATGAGAGCTTATTTTTTCCGCAAGTTCCAGTTCGGTTACCGCTGTTAGAAGTCGCGCGGTGGAGATGCCGGTAAGCTGTTCTAATTCAAAAATATGACAAGGTGTATTCTTCAACTTTGAATAGAGGTTCACCGCATCGGCAGAAAAATCAGCCTCGCAGAGCGGTTCAGCAGTGGTTCCTTCATCAAAGATATTCGATATTGTATCGGCAGAATGAAGAATCACGTTAGTTTTATCGTCATTCAAATTAATTTTATCGGGAAACCGATAAACATATTCTTCTAAAATTTCGCCCGCGTTGGATACGGGTTTGGCTCCGCTTTTAATCAAGTTGTTTACACCCTGTGAAACAGGACTGAAAATCCCGGCAGGAACGGCAAAAACATCTCTTCCCTGTTCAAGCGCATAATCCGCGGTAATCAGCGAGCCGCTTTTTCCTGCGGCCTCAACTACGAGCGTGCCCAAAGTTAAACCGGATATAATACGGTTGCGAATTGGAAAATTAGAATTGATTGCCTGTGTATTGGGCGGATACTCGGAAATAACTGCACCGGAATTTGCAATCGCCGCACGCAGCGCCGCATTGCCCATTAAATAGTTAAAGTCAATTCCACAGCCGAGCACACACACGGTTTTACCGCCTGCCTGCAAGGCGCCTTTATGGGACGCAGTGTCAATTCCCAAAGCGCCGCCGCTGACAACAACCGCCCCTTGCTTGGCCAACTCGAAAGCAAAGCTGCGCGCAGTGGCGATACCTGTCGCGGTCGCTTTGCGCGTACCTACGACGGAAATACTGACCAGCGCTGAAAAATCCGGCAGCGTACCTTTTACATAGAGCGCACAAGGCGGATTGTGAATCTGCCTGAGCGGTTCCGGGTAGTTGTCACACTCCGGAGTAACGACCTGCTGGCCGATTTTTTCGCTGTATTCAATTAAGGCCGCAGCGTCAGGAGCTGAAAAGGAGCTCAGCTTTTCAAGTTCGCCGTGCGTAAAATAACCTTCTAAAAGCCACCCCTCCATACCCGCCGCATAAAAATCGGCTAAAGTAGGATAGTTCGAGAGAATCCGGTTCTGTTTTGAGCTGCCCGCGCCCAAGCCGTGCTGCAGCCATACCCAATAGGCTCTTTTATCGAGCTGCATCTGAACTGCCCCCAAACTTTGACCGCATCATTTCCCACATCAGAATTGCGGCGGAAGCCGACGCGTTCAGTGACTCCGCCCTGCCAAGCATTGGAATAGTCACCGTACCGGAACAGGCAGAAATTGCTTCCTGTGTAAGACCGTTTCCCTCGTTGCCGACAACCAGAACCGAGGGCTGGTTAAAGTCGATTGTGGTTACTTCCTGTGCATCCGCATCCGGAACTGCGGCGAAGCTTACAAAACCGGCAGCGTTCAGCTGTTTTACAGCCTCGGCCATATTATCCGCAAGGAAGAATGGGAAGCGAAAAACCGCTCCCATGCTCGCGCGAAGTACCTTTGGAGAATAGATATCACAGCTTCCGGTCAATATAACGCCGCCGATCCCCAATGCTTCCGCAGTACGCAGAACCGCACCCAAGTTGGCCGGGTCCTGAATATTTTCAAGTGCAAGATAGTGAAGCTTTGGATTGATACCGGACAGTCCTAAAGCACCGCGCCGCATCTCACAGACACAAAAAACGCCTTGCGGTGTTTTCGTGTCGGATAAAAGTTCGGCAACATGGGGCTCAAATTCATAAATCTGTTCCGCAACCTCAGCAATTTCACTGATATAATTACCGTATTTTTCGTTTGCCTGCGCTGTATAAAACAACATTTTAACCGTCATTCCGCTCTTGGCAGCATCGGCGCAGAGCCGCGCTCCCTCAACCATGAAAACGCCCTGCTCCCTGCGGATTTCCGCGGAGGAAGAAAGGCGGGAGATAGATTTAATTGTTTCATTTTGACGGCTTGTTATAAGGTCGGGCATAATGTTCTCTCCATATAAAATTTGCGCCCGGGTGTATTCCGGGCGCAATTACAGCTTTTTATAGTGCTGCTTTCGCTTTTTCGATCAAGCTTTTAAATGCGGCCTCATCGGCAACTGCAATTTCTGCAAGCATCTTGCGGTTTAAGGTAACTTCTGCTTTTTTCAACCCGTTCATAAACACGGAATAGCTCATGTCGTTTGCACGGCATGCGGCAGAAATACGGGTAATCCATAAGCGACGGAAATCTCTTTTTCTTGCCTTACGGCCGACATATGCGTAGTTGCCGGACTTCATTACGGCCTGTTTGGCCATCTTGAAATGTTTACTTTTGGAACCCCAATAGCCTTTTGCAAGCTTTAAGGTCTTTTTTCTTCTCTTGCGTGTCATCAACGCACCTTTTACACGTGCCATTATGTTACCTCCATATAGACGGTTATTTTAAATTTACGACTAATTCTTATTTATAAGGAATCAATCTCTTTACTTGTGCCACATTTGTCTGGTCGGCAACAGTGGTTTTTCTGAGGCCTCTTTTACGCTTGGTGGTCTTCTTATTTAAGATGTGTGATTTGTTTGCGTGACCGCGAATAACCTTTCCGTTTTTAGAAAGCTTGAAGCGCTTTTTAGCGCCTGAATGTGTCTTGATTTTAGGCATGGTATTGTCCTCCTTATTAATGATTACTTAGCGGGTTTGGATGCAAGGAACATTAACATGTTGCGTCCCTCTAACTTTGCCGGCTTTTCAACATTGGCAATCTCGCTGAGTGCCTCGGCAAAACTTCTCATTATGACGTAGCCTTGCTCGGGATGCCCCATTTCACGTCCGCGAAAGCGGATGGAAGCCTTGACCTTATCGCCATCATTTAAAAAGCGGGTTGCATGGCCGACTTTTGTGTTAAAGTCGTGAGTGTCAATGTTTAAAGACAAACGAATCTCTTTGATGTCGACGATGCGCTGGTTTTTCTTTGCTTCCTTATCACGCTTCGCCTGCTCAAATCTAAATTTGCCGTAATCAATAATCTTGCACACCGGGGGTACACCCTGTGGTGCGATTTTGACAAGATCAAGATTTTCCTCGAATGCTTTTGCCAAAGCCTGAGCGGATGTCATCACCCCAAGCTGAGAGCCGTCCGAGCCTATGACGCGCACTTCTTTGTCACGAATTTCCTCGTTAATCTGCAGTTCCTTGTTGCTAATTGTTAAGCACCTCCAAAACACGTTATCAGTTTAAATTAAAGCGCGGGCAGAATATCCGCCCGCGCACCAATACGTCAACTCATAAATGAGTATCTTACAGTATTGACCCATGACGGACGAAACCCCACAGGTGTGAACACGGTTGTGTTCCGCTTTGTTTTACTCACTTATTTTATCAGCATCTATCCTATTTGTCAAGAATTAATTTGATACTACTCTCCAATTATAATGTATATTTCAATTGGAGAACGCCCGGCTACGCCGTGTTTGTTTTGCGCTTATTTTCAGTGCAAAACCCATCTCATGCTAAGTCCAACGCGCTTCGCGCTATAAAAACGTAATTCCACGTTTTTAATGGATTTTAGTATGATATTTCAGCATTTAAACCAAAGGAATAGAGAAGGCATTCGCCTACCTTCCAATCCGTGCATTGCTCCAGCGCTATCTTGTAAAGCGCTAACTGGGAGTGATAACGCTCCCACAGTTCTTTTGGATTATTCGTTTTATCGGTTTTGTAATCGACAATAATCAGTTTTCCGTTTTCTTCAAAAGCACAGTCGACCGCACCCTGAAGCACCACGGACTGATTCCGCAATTCACCGGAAAGTTCGGGTTTGATATCACCGGCGGTAATTTCCACGGTAAAGCGGTATTCACGCATTACATTTTCCGAAGCAAGAATCCGCTTTGCAAGCGCACTTTCAAAAAAGGAACGCACACGGGCTAAATCCACCGCTTCACCCTGCTCCTTTGTAAGGTAGGCCTGTTCGATGAGCCGTTCCAATTCGCCTTGAGGATTTCCGGCGGCTTTTTCGTAATCCGCAAACTGCATATAAGCATGCAGTGCCGTACCGCGCTCGGCAGGAGTCAAACCCGCTTTGCTCAAAAACGCAGGGCGGGAAACTGCGGCATACTGTGCTGAAAATTCGCGCGCCGCCAAATCCGACGCCGCAACTTTAGCCTGAATGCCCTGCAAAGCGGCGTAAGGATAAACATAATCAATATTTTCTGTTATTTCGGCTTCAAGCACCTCATTGGGCAGAGCGGGTACAATCGCTTTTTGCTCCTGTTCGACCGCTGTGTCGTTAGGCGGATAGATCAAATTGATGCTCCACGCTTCGTTCGCCGGGGCGGTGATGCCGGGCAGCGCACCCGCCATATCACGTAACGTTCCTCCGCTCGGGTGGCGCAGCGCACAAAGCAGCAGCCAATCGGAAATACTGCTGACGCTACGCACGACATAGGGCTGAACCCGGTTTTCGTCCGTCAGACGGGAAGCGAGTTTGCCCAAAGTCTTTGACGCATCTTTAACAGTAGTAATAAGAATCAGTTTTTCTTTTGCTCTGGTCATGGCAACATACAGAACACGCAGTTCCTCGCTCATTTCGCCGCGGTCAAGTTCTAACGCGACAGCCTCACGCGGCATGGTGGTGTAACGGCTGAGCGTTTCGGGATTTTTCAGCTTAACGCCCAACCCCAACGACGGGTGCAAAAGCACATCCGCTCGATCCTTATTGAAGCGCCTTGAGCAGCCCGCAAGAATACAAACCGGGAACTCCAGTCCTTTTGAGCGGTGGATACTCATAATTTTGACGACATTGGCGGCCTCGCTGATGGTGGAAGCGGGCGCCAAATCAGAATTGTTCTTTTGCAGACGGTCGATAAAACGAATGAAACCGGAAAGTCCGTTGTACCCGGAAGCCTCGTACTTTTTGGCGTACTCGAGCAGCAGCCGCAGGTTGGCAAGGCGCAGGTCGCCGTTGGGCATTGCCTGCACCAGATTAATGTAGCCGGATTTTTCATACACAATTTGAATCAGCCGGTCGGAAGGCATGGTGGCGGCCAACGAGCGGTATGTATCAATATCCTTTAAAAAATCAGCCGCGCGCACATTGCCGTTTTGTGCGGCTGATACGACCGCAAGATAGAGCGAGGTCTTGCGGGATGGAACGCGGATATCTGCCATATCATCCGGCGTAAAGCCATAAATTGGGCTCATCAGCACCGCCAGCAGCGGAATATCCTGCATCGGATTATCAATCACGCGCAAAAGGGAAACGGCCACGCCAACCTCGGCGGCGGCAAAAAATCCACCAGATGTATCGGCCCAGGCAGGAATCCCGAGGGCGGTCAGCGCTTTTGCGTACTCATGGGCGTATTTATTGGCGCTGCGCAGTAATATGCAGATATCGCGGTACACTACAGGGCGGGCTTTCCCCTTATCCGTAACCGTAGTGCCATCGCCGGTCATCTTATAAATCAGTTCGGCAATATGGCGGCTTTCCGCTGTGATCATATCATCTTCATTTTCAGAAACGGATAAATCAATAATATCGAGCTGTGCCGCGGGTTCGTCACACGGCGGGTATTCCGCGCCGGCAACAAGTTCCTCCGCTTTGATGTAGTCGAGTTCGCCCGTTTGCTCACTCATCAATTGCCGAAACACAAAATTAACGGCTTCGGTCACGCCGCGGCGGCTGCGAAAGTTTTTATCCAGCACAATACAGGCCGGATATTCGTTCTTATCCCGGTTATAGTCTGGATAATCCGCGCGGCGGCGCAGAAAAATCTGTGGCATGGCCTGACGGAAACGGTAAATGCTTTGTTTTACATCGCCGACCATGAACAGGTTATTTTCGTCCTGTGAAATCGCGCGAAAAATCATATCCTGTGCTTCATTGGTGTCCTGATATTCATCCACCATAACTTCATCGAAGTGTGAGGAAAGTTCGGCGGCATCGGCGGTGCGTTCAAACCCGCCGTCCGTATCCCGAACGAGCAGCTTTAACGCGTAATGCTCCAAATCGCTGAAATCAGCCGCACGGCGCTCGGTCTTCAACTGATTGAGCGCTTCTCCGAATTTTTCAGTGACTTCAAACAGCTTTTGCAAAAGCGGTGCCAGCCGGGCAATATCGTCGCCGCACTGTTCTTCGGAAGCGCTGAACAGCTCTGAAAGCTTTTTGACGGTGGACTGAACCTCTTTCCGGCTGGCAGACAGCTTGTTTTTCAAAGGGTCCTCGCTGTATCCGCGTAATGGCTTTAGCCTTAAGTAGCTGAAATTGTTCGTTTGGAACGAGATTTTGTCCCAATTCCCCGCGTCCGTCACGGCTTTCAAACTGATCAACCCTGCCAAATCGGCGCTAAACCCGTCTGAATAGGCATCGGCAATTTTCGCGTCCTCACTCATCAGTGCAATTGAATTTTGGGTAAGCGAAATACAATAGTCAATCGCGCCCTGTGCAAAATTCAAGATCGTTTTCCCCCATACCGTTTGCGGCGCGGAAACGGCGGACGAGTACATGGCGGCTTTTTCCGCAAACCAGCGTTTGGGAAACGGATGCGACCGGACGAAATCGTAAAGATTGTTTACCGTTTGAATGATACGGTCATCATCACGGCCTGACGCAAAAGCTTCGACAAGCTCCAAAAAGACCGGGTCGTCCTGCGTATAGTATTCTTCGAGGACGGCGGAAATCGCGTCGCTGCGCAGTAAATCCATCTCGCTGTCATCGATGATGCGGAAATCCGGAGAAATACCAAGCTTATAAAAATTCTCCCTGATTAATTCACTGCAAAAGCTGTGGATGGTGCTGATATGCGCGCGGGTCAGCAAAATCTGCTGGCGCTGCAGACGTACATTCATCGGGTCCGCTTCGAGCAGCTTCGCAATTTCAACGGTAATACGGCTGTTCATTTCCGCGGCGGCGGCCTTTGTAAATGTGACAACCAAAAGCCGGTCGGCGTCGGTGGGATTCTGTGGGTCAGTAATCCGTTCAATGACGCGCTGCACCAGAACCGCGGTTTTCCCTGAGCCGGCAGCCGCGGAAACGAGAAGGGTTCCGTCGCGCGCGTCTATCGCATTTTGCTGGCTTTGCGTCCATTTGCGCTGGCTCATTGCACGTCATCCCCCTTCTTGTTGGTCAGCTCCTGTATAACCTCGTCCCTGTCCCACTGCTGCATTTGCCGTGTGGGATCGTCTTTTTCATGGCCGCAAACAGCGGAATAGGGGCACCACGCACAGGCGTCATAGCCACCGGAAAGCGGTACTGCGGAAACGTCGCCGCCGTGAAGCTCCTGCGCCATTGCACTTATCAAACCTTTAATATGAATCATCACTCCGGTTAACTCGCCGGAGGAAACAACATGGTCGAGTTTGCTAGGCGCACCGTCTTTTAAAGTAACGGGAATGTACTTTCCCTGCCCGCTGTGCTCCATAGCAGTAATAATTTCGGGGTCATTTAGAACAAGCCCGTCCATGCGCAGCTTTTTCGCGGCTTCCTCAGCTATCTTTTCCGGCGTCGTACTGCGCGAAGCGGAAATAACCGGACGGTTTGCGGGCATATACAATACGCCCGCGGACTGAACCTCACCGTACCGTTTACCGCCGTTTTCGCTCAAGGCAGCCAAATAAATCAGCATCTGCATATTCACGCCGTAAATAATATCGGATAATTTGAATTCTTTATGCCCTGTTTTATAGTCGATGACACGCAAATAGCTGATGTTATCACGATGCATAATGTCCACGCGGTCAATTTTGCCGTCAATTTCCACCTGACCGCCATCCGGCAGCGTAATCGTAAGCGGTTCAATACCGCTGCTGCCGATTGCGAGTTCAAAGTCAACCGGCTTGAACTCGCTTTGCGCAAGTTCCTCGGCAATATGGTACGCGATTACCTGCGCGGAATCGGCAAGGCGTGCGAACAGGTAGGCAAAACGCGGGGTTTTATTTTTGATCCCGCCTAACTTTGCCTCTACATAAATATTTAAAAGAATGATAATTTCACGTTTTAATTCATCGGGTTGCATTGTAAGAATTGCCTGGCTGCCGATATCCTTAAAAAGCTTTTCCAGTAAGAAATGCATCAGGCTGCCGTATTCCAACGCATCAAGCTCGGCCGCCCTGCGTTCCTTTGCGTTCAGGCCGAAACGGCAAAAATACTGGAAACGGCACAAATAGAATTTTTCAATCTGTGTAGCCGAAACATGCATATTTTCGCCAAAAAGTGCGCGTGCCTTGTCCCCGGAACCGAAAACAGCCGGCCGGTTTTCAGCGGCACGGTCAATGGCCGCAAGCCGATGGTCACACCCCTGTTTTTCAAACAAATCTTTCAGTGTTGCCGAAAGCTCGGTATTATGATTCCATTGCTGTGCCATGAGCTCAAACGCGGGCTCCTTTGCATTTGCAAAATAAGTCTGCGGCAGCAGAAGTTCATTGAGTATCGTTATATTTTTTAAGACGGAACACGCCTCGCTCGGGATGGTGGACGGTGAATTCGATTCGCCTGCCGCGCCGGACACAGGATATGATATGTAAAGTTTTTGGGAAGCGGCGCTCATCGCAGAATACGCAAGAAAGCGTTCCTGTACCGCCGTACCTTCGAGGGTATCGTTCAGCGGCAGACCAAGTTGTATCAGTTCGCGGCGCTCACCGTCGCTGAAAACGCAGCTGTTTCCGGGGGCAAGCGGAAACTCGCCCTGCACTGCTCCGATTAAAAACACAACCTTCGGTTGGTTCGTTCTGATGCGATCTGCTCCGCCGACCGTTACCTCGTCAAGTCCCTGCGGAATACTTGCAATATTATTGGATAGTATGACAAGGTGTAAAAGTTCAGCGTAACGCGTATGAGCAATGGAGTTACCGTACAAAACCAGTGCTGTCTGGTCAAGAATTTCCATCAATAAATCCCAAAGCCGCAGCTGACGGTCGGCAAGCTCCGGCTCGCCGCATTCAGACAGGTGCGCCGCAAGGTCTTTCAGATGATCGGCAGCCTTGATATCCTGTAAAAGTCCGTACGCTGCGGCTGCCATTCCTTCCCCGTCGGCCTCCTTGATTTTGGATGCAAAACGGAGCAGCGGAGTGACCGCCGCGGAACGGCTCGCATTGATTTCCAACAGCTTTTTCCGGTCACTGTCGGTCATCTTTTCGGTAAAGCCCTGCGGATGCTCAGTCCATTCCTCTTTCCACTTCACACCGGAAATATTCCAAATAAACGTGTAGTTTTCAAGCTGAGAAATTTCATCGGTACTAAGGCCGGTCAACCCTGTTTTCAAATAGGAAAACACAGAGTCGGAAGAAAAACTTGACTGCACGATTTTGAAAGCGGAAAGTACAAGGCGCATCAGCGGTTCGGCATCAATCGCCTGCGGCTTGTCCATAAAATATGGAATCTGCCATCGGTCGAGAGATAGATCCAAAACGCCGCGGTAATTATCGGGGGTGCGTGCAATCACTGCGAAATCCCGATAGCGGTACTGTTTTTCGATTACTAAATTGCGGATGGTGGCGGCAACGAACGCGGACTCATCATAGGCGTTTTTTGCTTCATAAATTGTTACATCGTTATTTTCGCAGTCAACCGCACTGTGACCACAGCGGTATGCACCCGCTTCCAGCACAGCCAAACAAGGGCTTTCAAAACGAAGTCCGCTCTGCAACGTAACCGGCGCGGCGATTTTCACATCATTCTGCTTTGCCATACGCATCAGGTTTTTCCCGGTGCGGCGAACAAGCGAAAACAGCCCCATGCCATGCTCCGGGTCGTCGAGCTGGTCGGCGCAGAGGGTGACATACAAGTCGTCGGCCTGCTCTAAAATCAAATTGATAATTTGATATTCCTGTACCGTATAGCTTTGAAAAGAATCAAGCGCAACGGTGTATCCTTCAAAGAATTCGTGCTCCTGTAATACATTTTTCAGTCTTGTAAGGTCGTCGAGCGGATCGACATAGCTTTGAGCCACCAGCGCGTCATAAGCGGAAAAAATCAGTGAAAGCTCGCTCATTTTCTGCTTTAATGTGCTCTGGGGCATTCCCTCTGCTGCGCGCTCAATATCCGGCGGCTTTACGTCGCACATTTTAAGTTCCGTGGAAGCGGAAAGCATCAGTCCGACCAGCTCGGTACTTTCCGCGTTCTTGCGGTAAAAACTAAGCTGATCTTTTACCTGCTCCAAAGCAAGGCTCATTAGGATACTTCGCCCGCCGTCATCCAGCCGTCTGCCCGCAGCACCGCCGTACCGGCGGAACACCGCGTCGGCAAGGCGGGAAAAGCTTGTGACTGAAACACGCTGAACATCCTTTGCACCGAGCAAATGGAGCATGGCCCGTTCATTTTCAAATGAGGATTGTTCCGGCACAATCAGCATCAGTTTTTCAGGTGAGGTCTGTGCCATGCTTTTCAGCGCGGCACGAATATATTCAGTTTTCCCGCTTCCCGAGCGGCCCAAAACAAAACGCAGCATCGTATGCCCCCAAACTTCAGTAAGAATTGATTCTTAACTGATTATAGCATAGATGCTGCGTATTAAAAAGTACTGCATAATCGATGGGACAAAAACGGTACTAATGCCTTTCAAAGTAGTTTTTTATCTGTTCATACCATTCAAGCGTTTTGAACTTGTACTCGAATCCACCTGTTCCTTCCACAATCTGCAGCTGCTTTGCATTTAAAACATCGCTGAGCTCCTTTGGTTCCTCCGCGGCGGGCAGGCACATCGGCGGGAAAATAACGCACCACCAGTTATGCCCGGCCGCGCTGCCGATGGTCACACGCAACGAGTCGTAATCACCCGCAGGCAAGGTGACCGTCGTATATTCCCTTGTGGTAAAATACATGTGGGTCATTTCAACATTGACCGGATAATGATAGCCCTGCTTTTTGATTTCATCCTCGGCGGCGGTTTTCAGCCGCGGAATAGCCGCTTTGATTGCGTTCTGAGCATCGGTTTTATTTTTGATATTATCGAGCAATCCGGCGCTTTCCGTTAAAATCCGGTCACGCACCTTAAGCTTTAAAGCCTGATCCTCCGCTGAGTCGGAATTGGCAAGGATGTGCAGACGAAGGACATGGTTCGGAATGTCCTCACAGCCGGCGGCAAAGCCTGTAAAAGAAAACAATACTGTTAAAATAAGTGCCAGACACAACGATTTTTCAAACAGTTTCATAAGTAATCCCCTTCTGAGTTTATGTTTCGAGGGAATTATTGACACGACAGAAAGCTTTTATACGTTGTATTTTATTTATTTTTATTATATAATCGTATTAACTTCGACTGATAAGAGGGATAAAATGTCCGAATCAACATGGTTACCAGCACTGATTGACCCGACACTGTCGCAGGGAATGTTGGCGGGACTGATCGTATATGTTATTTGCCTGATTTTCTTTTTTAACCGCAAAAAGCCACTTCAAAACTTCTTGCTATTGCTATTGTTCGTTTACATTGGGGCGCTTGCATCACTCACGATGGTAATACCCATGCCGAGTGCTTGGCATATCAGCGCAAAATCCACACAATGGGCAATCAAGCAGATTGCCTGGGTACCGTTTGAATCCGCAGGAAACATGCTGCACAACTCAATCCGAATTGGGAAATACAATGAGTTTCTGCGCATAGTCGGCGGTAACTTTGTTATGCTGATGCCGCTTGGCATCCTAATTCCGCTTATTAATCCCCGCTTCAAATTGGGTCGGATGACCGCCCTGTCCTTGCTTGTCCCCATCGGAATCGAAGGCTTGCAGTTCCTGAACAATGTTTTAGCCGGTACCATTTTGAGAAGCGTTGAAGTTGAGGATGTCATTTTGAACGCGGCGGGCTGCCTGCTCGCCTACTTGATTTTCGCAGGGCTGCGAAATCTGTTGAAACCCAAATACAAAGGCCGGCGGTATTCAAAAAATTAATTACAAATACTCGTTTCCCCTATTCCCAAGTTTTCCAAATGTCCGGCTGGTAGCCTATGGTCGCCTGCTTGCCGTTGCGAACAATTGGTGTTTTGAAAAGCTTTGGATTTTCAAGAAGCTTTTGCTCTTTAGCTTCATTGCCCGCAAGATATTTAAGGAGCATTGCATCGCTGTCCGTTGAATTCTCGTCAACCAGTTTGTCAAAACCGCCTACCGCCGTTTTAACGCTGTTGAATTCACCCTTACTCATGCCGTATTTCGCCACATCAATGCTTTGAAATTTAATTTTACGTTCTTTAAAGTAGCGCTCTGCTTTTTTTGTATCAAAACATTTTGCTTTTCCAAATATTTGTATATTCATGTAGTTTTCTCCTGTCCGGTTACGCAGTCACGTAAAGCTCGTCCCAATCACAGGAACGCTCAATGATTTTGGCAAGCTGTTCCAATTCACAGGCATCCGTTTCATCAAAGCGATTAAGAATAGGACTGTCAATATCCAGCACTCCTATTATTTTCCCCTGCCAATGCAAAGGTACGACTACTTCCGAATTGGAAGCACTGTCACAGGCAATATGCCCGGGGAACTGATGGACATCCCTTACAAGCTGCACTTCATCCTTGGAAGCTGCTGTTCCGCACACGCCTTTTCCGACAGCGATGTGAACACAGGCAAGTCTCCCCTGAAACGGCCCCAGCAGCAATTCATTTTGATGCAGCAAATAAAAGCCAACCCAGTTGATATCACTCAGCGCTTCATTCAGCAAAGCGGACGCGTTCGCCAAATTTGGAATTACATGGTGCTCACCCTCTAAAACCGCTTCCATTTGTTTTTTAAAAAGCGTGTACATCTCTTTTTGATTAGACTGCAATTCAGGTTCCATAAAGCGCCTCCGTTAAAAATAGTATTTTACATATGTTCATTTCCCTAAGAAATGTTTTACAAAAGATGTATATAAAGACTTGACCCTACAACCCTGGCACTGGCTATATCTTAATAAGGCGCGGCAAATGCCGCGCCTTTATTTGCAAAATTGCTTATCTTCTAATGCTTTCTTTCAACCTCTAATAGCAATACTTTGTTTGAAAAATCACCTCTCTCTTCCAACTTTTTTGCTCTTAACATCTCTAAATCGTCCACAGTTAAGCCTTTATGGCGCACAATCGCATATATGACTTCAAGAATATCTGCAAGTTCGTCAGCCCTGTAATCTTCAAGGTATTCAGCAATTTCCTCCTGTAGCTTTGTGTTCAATGCAGAAAAATATTGAGCCTCATCCAATATCATTATTTTAGGAACATCACCATTTTTTTGAATGATTTCTGGGATTTTATTACGAACCAATTTATTATATTTTTGTATCATAAAATCACCCTCTCAAGCGTTCAGTAATATATAAACAGTACTCGAAAACCTACAAGTTTTTAAACGGCAGATAGACAAGCATTCTGTTTGTGTTACCAACAGGATAACATGGGAATAGGAGATTCCCATTCTGCCCTATATCGCCTTAAATCGTTCGTTGCGGGGGTGTAGTTTTTATCAAACGCTTTTTTCGCTGCCCGTAGTTACCGGCTCACAAAGAAAAACATTGTCATAATCCTTTAATAATGCTGCTTTGCAAGTTGTTGCTTTTGGTAAATCATTAAAAATGCCGAAAACGGCGGAGCCGCTGCCGGTCATGCACGCACCAAGAGCACCCATCAATTTCATTGTCCTTTTAATGCGGGTTACTTCGGCAAGGTTCATCACGTTTTCAAACTCATTGCCAAGGTTTTCGGCAATCATATGAAGGTCGGCTGCGTGAATTGCGTCCACCATAGCAGATGAAAAGGCAATATCGGTTTTCGCTGCGGAATCCGCAAGCGCATAGGCTTTCTTGGTGTCCACGCCGCACAGCGGTTTGCAAATAACAATATGGCAGTGCGGCATTGCAGGCAAAGCGGCCAGCTTTTCACCGATACCCTGTGCGAATACGGTACCCCCAACAATACAAAAGGGCACATCCGCACCAACCCGAAGGCCGATTTTACATAATATTTCTTTTGAATAACCGGTTTGAAGCATTTCGTTCAGTGCAAGCAGCACAGCCGCCGCATCCGCACTGCCGCCGCCCAATCCCGCCTGTGACGGAATTCTCTTTTGAATCGCAATCGTCACGTTCGGTTGAACCCCCGCGTATTCAAAAAAGCCAGCCGCTGCCCGATAAACAGTATTACTTTCGCCACACGGCACATCGTCGCGGTTGGATAGAATGCGAATTCCGCTTTCTGCCTGCGTGAGCGTTAACTCGTCGCAGAGCGAAACGGACTGCATTACCATGCTCAAAAGATGGTAACCGTCCGCCCGTTTTCCGGTGATATCGAGTGTTAAATTAATTTTTGCATAAGCCTTGATCGTGGTTTGCATGGCATATATCCTTACCTAAAATATTACAGTGTCTTGAGAAAATGCCCGATACGCGAAAGCGCTTCGGTAATATGTTTAATGGAATACGAATAGGATACCCGCAAATAGCCTTCTCCGCAACTACCAAAGGCGCTTCCGGGAACAACCGCGACATGTTCGGCGTAAATCAGCTTTTCACAAAAATCAGCGGATGAAAGGCCTGTGCTTTTAATGCACGGGAATACGTAAAACGCACCCTCCGGCTCAAAGCAGGTAAGACCCAAGGAGTTAAAGCCGTCAACAATCAGCCGGCGGCGCATATCATACTGATCACGCATATACTCAATATCACTGTCGCCGTTTTTCATAGCCTCAATTGCGGCGTATTGCGCCATGGTCGGCGCACTCATAATACCGTACTGGTGAAGTTTTGTCATTTGGCCGATGATTTCTTTCGGCCCAACAGCGTAGCCCAAACGCCAGCCGGTCATGGCGAATGCTTTGGAAAAACCGTTCACCACGACAGTGCGTTCCTTCATGCCGTCAATGGAAGCAAAGGAAACGTGGCGGGTTTCCCCGTAAGTCAATTCGCTGTAAATTTCATCGGAAAGAACGATCAAATTATGTTCACGGACAACCTCGGCGATCTCCTCCAAATCTTTGCGGCGCATGACGGCTCCGGTCGGATTGTTCGGAAACGGCAGAATCAGCAGTTTTGATTTTGGAGTGATTTTTTCGCGCAGCGCCTTCGCTGTCAGTCGAAATTTATCTTCCTGCTTTGTTTCGATCGTAACCGGTATTCCACCGGCCATTTCGGTCAAAGGCAGGTAACAAACAAAGCTTGGCTCCGGAATCAGCACTTCTTCACCGGCGTTGACAAGACAGCGGATGCATAAATCAATCGCTTCACTGCCACCGACAGTGACAACTACCTCTGTTTTCGGCTCGTACTCAATATGATAATGGTGTTTGAGCCAACGGCATATCTCTTCACGGAGTTCAATGAACCCTCGATTCGGCGAATACCATGTTTTTCCGTCCTCGAGCGATCGGATTCCCTCCTGCCTTACATGCCACGGCGTTGAAAAGTCAGGCTCGCCGATGGACAGGGAAATCACATTGTCCATCTCGTTTGCAATGTCGAAGAAGCGGCGGATTCCGGACGGCTTTAACTGCTTTACTTCCTCATTGAGCAGGAGCTGATAATCAATCACAGAGAACACTCCTTCTATCGTCCTTCTCATCCTCGGAATTCAGAATGACACCGCCGTCCTTGTAACGGGTTAAAATAAAGTGTGTGGCGGTGGACAGCACCGAATCAAGCGTAGACAGACGGCGCATAACGAACATGGCAATTTCCTGCATGCTCCTGCCGTGTACTTTTACAGCTAAATCATAGCCGCCGGACATCAGGTATACACTTTCAACCTCGTCAAACTGCATGATGCGGTTGGCGATTTCATCAAAGCCGCGGTCACGCTTTGGCGACACGCGAAGCTCAATAAGGGCGCTGGCCTTGTTTTCATCAACTTTCTCCCAGTTAATCAGTGCCTTGTAAGCCCTGATGATGCCGCGCTTTTCATAATCGGCGATGGCGTTTGCCACCTCGTCCTCGGTTTGATTCAGCATCACTGCCAACTGTTCGGTACTGAGACGGGCATTTTCGTCCAAAAGATTCAATAAGCGATCCATTAAGCATACTCCTCCCAAAATAATTTTATTTCGTGTTTCCTTTATTCAATCGGTAAAAATTTAGGCTCATGATGAATGTAAATCGTAAAGTGATGGAACCCGACTTTACGTAAAAGGCTCAGTCCCTGCTCTATCCCGCCGCCTACATCGGCCCAACGGTGCGCGTCTGAGCCAACAGTAATAAGCTTGCCGCCAAACTCACAGTAACGCTTGAGAATTTCCAACCCCGGCAGAGTCTTCCCAAGCTTTTGACGAAGACCGGATGTATTGAGTTCGAGCGCCTTGTGCTTTTGAATGAGTGCCTTGAGCACCTCGTCGATTTTATCTTTGTAAAGATCATCGTCAATCGGAATATTATGTTCTCCTACAATGTAACGCCACGGGTAGGTCAAGTGAGAAAGCGAGTCAAATCTACCCCACTCAATCATTTCGAGCATTTCGTCAAAATAGCATTTCAATGCATCATTGATGTCCACATGGTCATAGTCCATGTCAAAAAAATCGCGCTGATTTTTTATATTGTGAACGGAAGCGAGCGTAAAATCGAAATCACAGGTATCAAGTATGTCTTCAGCGGCAGCTTTGTCCTGCATAGGCTGTCCGATTTCCACCCCTGCATAAACATGCAGACGGCCATGGAAAACGGCCGACGCTTTTCGCGCCTCAAAATAGGACTGCCGCACGCTTCTGTCATATGCTTCCGAGGTATATGCGTTACATTCACAGTGGTCGGTCATAGTCAGCGCGTAAAGCCCGAGTCGAGCCGCGCTTTCACACATCATCATGGTCGGGTCGCTTGCATCACGCGAACAATCGGAATGAACATGACTGTCGGATATATATCGATATTTCATAGTTTTCCTCCTGAATTACAACCCTAAAAACTGATTTAATATATAGTATCATAAAAACGCGCATATTTATAGGTTAATCATAAATATTTCGATGCGCTCCAAAAAGAATTATTTTAAACAGTTTGACCATTTCACCGCCGGATCAACTCAGTATTGAGGGCTATTGACAAGAACCGGTTTCTCGGTCATAATTATATTAATAATCAAATTTTTATACATCCGGAGGTAATTTATATGCGTGCTGTCGTCACGGTAATTGGTAAAGATATGGTTGGCATACTTGCCCGCGTTTCAGCAATTTGTGCGGAGAACGGAGTCAACGTCGTCGAGGTGACACAATCCATTATGCAGGACTTGTTCGCCATGATTATGATGGTTGACATTTCAAAGTCCACCGTTCCTTTCGATGAGCTTTCCGATAAGCTCACTGCTATCGGCAGCGATATGAATTTGACCGTTCATGTGATGCATGAGGACATTTTTAATTCGATGCACCGGATATAACGCATTTTATTCAATATGGAAGGGCAGGATAATAAAAAATGGTAAACTCTCATGACATACTCGAAACAATCAATATGATTGATAACGAAAACCTCGATGTGCGCACCATTACGATGGGCATTTCGCTGCTGGACTGCATCGATTCCGATATCGACAGGGCGTGCGAAAAAGTTTACGATAAAATTTGCCGATATGCGGGTAAGTTGGTGAAAACCGGCGAAGATATCAGTAAGGAGTACGGTATCCCGATTATTCACAAGCGAATTGCCGTTACCCCCATCGCAATGATTGCCGCGGCTTGTCCCGGTAAAAATCCGGTGCATTTTGCAAAAGCGCTTGACCGCGCCGCAAAAACAATCGGCGTTAATTTTGTCGGCGGTTACTCTGCACTTGTTCACAAGGGGTTTGGTCCCGGCGACTACGCACTGATTAAAAGTATTCCCGAAGCGTTGAGTGACACGGAGCTTGTGTGCTCTTCTGTCAATATTGGCACTACCAAAGCAGGCATTAACATGGACGCTGTTGCCATGATGGGCAAAGTGGTACGCGAGCTGGCCGAGGCTACTGCCGACCGTGACTGCATCGGCGCTGCCAAACTGGTCGTATTCTGCAACGCACCGGAGGACAACCCTTTTATGGCCGGCGCGTTCCACGGAGCGGGCGAACCGGACTGTGTTATCAATGTCGGTGTTTCCGGCCCGGGCGTGGTACGCGCGGCTCTGGCGAAAGCAGGCGACTGTGATATTACTGCCGTGGCAGACACAATTAAAAAAACCGCGTTTAAAATTACACGCATGGGTCAGCTGGTAGCACAGGAAGCCTCGCGCAGGCTGTATGTCCCGTTTGGCATTGTTGACCTTTCCCTTGCCCCGACACCGGCGGTTGGCGACTCGGTTGCCTATATTCTTGAAGAAATGGGTTTGGAAAGCTGTGGTGCACACGGCACAACCGCTGCGCTTGCGTTGTTAAATGACGCTGTCAAAAAGGGCGGAATCATGGCTTCTTCCCACGTGGGCGGGCTTTCTGGCGCGTTCATTCCGGTAACGGAGGACGCGGGTATGATTGCAGCCGCAAGATGCGGTGCCTTGAGTATTACAAAGTTGGAAGCGATGACGGCGGTCTGTTCGGTCGGCCTTGATATGATTGCAATACCGGGGGACACACCGGCGGAAATTATCTCGGCCATTATTGCGGACGAAGCCGCAATTGGCATGGTCAATTCAAAGACCACCGCGGTGCGTCTGATTCCCGCAATCGGCAAAAAGGCCGGTGATGAACTAAACTTTGGCGGATTACTGGGCGGTGGCCCCGTCATGGAGGTCAATCGCTATTCCCCACTTAAGTTTATTCAGCGCGGCGGCCGTATTCCGGCACCAATACAGAGTTTAAAAAATTAATGGAAATTAATTATAGAACAAAATAAAAGCATACTGTACTTGGAATTATTTAGGCCAAATTTTTTGCACAATACCCAATTTAACGACAATTATTATGATTCCTTTGTAATATTGCATATTGTAAAGTGTAATACACGAGACTATAATAGGGATTCACAGAAGTATGTACCAATGTCACAAACCATCCAATAATAAATTGTTTATATTGCCATTAAGGAGGTGCGGTCAGAATGCAGGACTTAATAAAACAAATTGTCGATATGGACCGTAAAGCCAGGGAAATTACAGAAGCTGCTCAACTTGAAAAAGTAAATTCCGAGAAAGAGATTCTTTCCAGCCGTGAGCAGATTAGAAATGATTACCTTGAAAGAGCCAGAAAACGAATCGCCCTGAATGAGCCAACAGAGCGTGCAGCCGCTGAAGCTGACTGGAACGAAAAAGAAAAGAAAAATGCACTAATTTCCAAAAAGCTCGATGAGCTTTACAGTACAAAGGGTGACGAATGGGTTAGCACAATCGTCGCAAGAGTTACGGGGGAGTGATTTAAATGCTTTCCACCCTATCGTCAAATGCAATCTTGTCTAAGGCACGCGCCATGTATGGCAGATGCCTTACAAAGGAAAACTTTAAAGATCTTTTGGCCTGCCAAAGTGTGGGTGAAGTTGCCGCTTACTTGAAAAGCCACACCGCCTACAATAAAACACTGGCGGGTATTAATGAAAATGATATCCACCGCGGTCAGCTTGAATCAAAATTGAAGCAAAAACTTTTTGAGGATTACGCTTCTCTTTGCAGATACGAGATATCTGTTGGCGAGCATTTTTCGCAGTATTTAATTATGCGTAGTGAAATTGAGCAGATTCTGCACAGCATTTTGCTTTTGGAAGCTGGGAAACCAGAAGAATATATATTTGCAATGCCGATGTATTTAAACCGGCATACGCATATCAATCTGTCGGCCTTAAGCCAGATTAAAAGCTATAGTGATTTGCTTGACGCTTTGAGCCATACACCGTACTATAAGCTGCTGGAAAAATTCAAACCGGTGACAGGGGTTCCGATTAACTACACCGGAATTGAAAACGCTCTTTACACTTATCTTTTTAAAAATGTGTTTGATGTGATTGATAAGTACACGCGGGGAGAAACCGCAAAACAGCTTCGTGAGATTTTCAATTCTTATGTGGATTTAGTCAACTATGTACGCATTATCCGATTAAAGGATTCCTATCAGGCAAGTCCGGATTTTATCCGCAGTTCCCTTTTGCCGTTTGGCAATATTTCCAAACGGCTGCTGACCGAAATGATTGAAGCCGACAATGAAGCCAAAGTCACGGCGGCAATGAGCAAAACCCTAATCGGGAAACGCAGTCTGAAGATTGACCACACGTATATTGATGAATTCCCAAATATTGTAAAGTATATGACTTCCCGTCATGACATTCATTTTTCAACGCATCCTTCTGTTGTTATGTTCTCATATACTTTTATCATGCAGGTCGAACTGACGGATATTATCACAATTGTTGAAGGTATCCGTTATAAAATGTCGCCCGATGAAATAGCAAAATTGCTCATCATTTTCAATTTTGGCGAAAGGAGTGATTGATGCTTGGCTGTTTTAAAGATTAAAATCGTAAGTATTATTGGAAGAATGGATGATCTGGATCAGGTAACCGCAATGTGCGGAAAATCATGTGTGTTTCATCCGGACAACGCTCTTTCATTTTATTCAGATACTTCCGATTTTTCGCCGCTTAATGAAGAAAATCCATATTCCGAACCGCTGCAGCAGCTTGCCGACGCTTTATCCAGTTCAAAAAAGAAGCTGGAACTTCTGAGCGCTGACGAAGTTTCTAAATTAAACATGAGTACAGAAGAACTACATTCGTATGTTAAATTTATATCCTCTTCTTTCAGTGATCTTCAGAATGAGCGAGTCGATGCGCAGCAAAAAATACAGCAGTATACCTCCCAGATTGAGAACGTCAGTCACTTTATCGGCTTAAACCTGAACCTTGATGAGATTCGTGACTGCAAATACATTAAAGTTCGATTTGGCTCCCTGCCGAAAGAAAGCTATGAGAAACTCAAATCCTACAAGCAAAATCCATATGTTATTTTTTTCCCAAGCACCAGTGATGAACTTCATTACTGGGGTGTCTATTTTTCGCCGATTGATGTGGTAAGTGAGGTTGACCGTATCTTTTCAAGCCTTTATTTCGAACGCATTCGCTTAGCCGAACTGACCGGCAGCCCGGAAACCGAGGTAGAAGCACTGCAAAAAAAGCTCAACGCTGAAACTGATCGCTTAAAAGGCCTTGACAGCAAGTTTGAAGCTCTTTGGAAAAAGGAAAAGTTCGCGTGTCAAAAGGTATATTCCTGGTTGACGGAACAATTTGTTTATTTTGGCATCCGGCGCTATGCCGCCCGATACAACGATAATTTTATTTTAACAGGATGGATTCCTGCCGATAAAGAGAATTATTTTAAAAAAGCCCTGAATAAAGTTGAATCAATCGAATGTACTTTTGAGGGCGCGCAGGAGGAATTGACCCATTCTCCGCCTGTCAAACTGAAAAACAAACGTCTATTTAAGCCGTTTGAATTCTTTGTTGATTTGTATGGACTGCCGTCCTATGATGAGGTCGACCCTACCCCGTTTGTTGCGCTCACCTACATTCTTTTGTTTGGCATCATGTTTGGTGACCTTGGGCAGGGGATCTGTGTTTCCATCATCGGTTATTTGATGTGGAAATACAAGAAGATGCCGCTTGGCAAAATTTTGATTCCTTGTGGTATTTCATCTTCCGTTTTCGGACTGATTTTTGGTTCGGTATTTGGATATGAAAATGCACTTGATCCATTTTACAAAGTCGTTTTCGGCTTGAGCGAAAAACCTGTTGCAGTAATGAAGCCGGCTACCACAAACATAATCATTGGTTCCGCTGTTGGGATTGGCATAGCGCTTGTCATGATCGCAATGTTAATCAACATTTACTCGTCACTGAAAAGAAGACATTATGAAAACGCACTGTTTGGACCGAATGGCGTTGCAGGACTCGTGTTTTACGGTTCCCTCGTTGTAGGGTTTGGCGGTCAGCTTCTTTTCGACTGGCACATTGTTAACATGGCGTATACGCTTTGTTTCATTATTCTTCCTTTACTGGTCATTATGTTCCGTGAGGTTCTTGGCGGACTGGTTGAACACCGCCTGAACTGGAAACCCGAAAGCTGGGGCGGCTACATTGTGCAGGAATTCTTTGAACTGTTTGAATTTCTGCTAAGTTACGCAAGTAACACCATTTCCTTTCTTCGTGTCGGTGCCTTTGTACTGGTGCACGCAGGTATGATGATGGTTGTATTCACACTGGCGGACATGTCCAGTGGTATTGGATACGTTTTGGTTGTCGTCATAGGCAACGCCTTTATTATGGCTCTTGAGGGGTTGCTGGTTGGTATTCAGGTGTTAAGACTTGAATTCTATGAAATGTTCAGCCGGTTCTTTGACGGCGAAGGCCGTCCGTTTAATCCTGTTGTCGTTCGTAAGGAACAGTAATGTTCCTTACGTATCACATATTATTTTGCTATTTAATTTGGAGGTAATATCATGAATTCTTTATTAATTTGCTTACCCGTCGTATTTTTAGTTGTTTCGGTTGCTCTTTCAATTAAAGCCGTTAAGAACGGCAAAAAGACACGCAGTGCCGTAGCCACACAGCTTTTAGCTTTCATGGCGGTCTGCGTTATAACCTTTGCAATTCCGGTAGTCGCTTCAGCAGCCGCAGCGCCCGCCCCGGCCGCATCCACAGGCACTTCCCAAACAGCTCAAACCGGTGACAATGGAAGAGGACTTGGCTTCCTTGCAGCATCCCTTGCAGTAGGCATTGCCGGTATTGGCGGCGGTATTGCCGTTGCCGCAGCTTCCCCTGCAGCAATCGGCGCAACAAGCGAGGATCCGAAGGCTTTTGGTAAAGCAATCATCTTTGTTGCTCTTGGCGAAGGTATTGCACTGTATGGCTTGTTGATCTCAATTTTGATTCTTCAGAAGATATAGCGGAAAGCAGGTGCACCGATGCGTTTTTATCTGATAAGTGATAATGTGGACACGCAGGTTGGCATGCGTCTGGCGGGAATCGACGGCATTGTAGTTCACGAGACCGCCGAGGTGCAAAAAGCTTTAAACGAAGTAATAGAAATGGACGACGTTGCTGTTGTTTTGATAACGGAGACGTTGCTCTCCCTTTGCTCCGACATGATTTATGACTTAAAGCTTAATCGAAAACGCCCGCTAATTGTGGAGATTCCGGACAGACACGGCAATGGCCGTACAAAAGATTCAATTACCCGTTATGTCCGCGAGGCGATCGGGATCAAAATTTAGGCCGCTTATTACGGCGAAACGGGGGTTTAGCAATGGCTACCAACGATGAAAAATTGAATAAATTTTACCTTGCCATCAATCATTATGCTGAGGAACAGCGCAAAAAGATTGAGCAGGAAGTTGCCGAGTTCAAACAAAAAGAACTGGATGAGACTGAAGTTAGCGTTTTGGCCGAGGCTTACCGCCTCATTCAAAAGGAAATGGCTGAAATGCGCAACGGAATTTCCCGCGAAATGGCACAGCGCGAAATGAATGACCGCAGAAAATTGTTGGAAAAACGTAAAAAAATCACAGAAGAAGTTTTTGAGCGAGCCGCAAAATCACTGAATGAATTTACACAAAAAAGCGATTACTCTCATCTGCTCCAAAAGTTTGCAGGTGAGCTCTCAAAAACATTTCATAAACCAGGCACGGTTTTGTTCATTAAAAAAGATGACCAAAAGTATCAGGAGCTGATACAGCAAGCTTTTGGCAGCGACTGTACTTTTAAAATTGATGCCGATATTCATATCGGCGGTATTCGTGCCTATAACTCTGAAATGGGTATTGTGGCAGATGAGACACTTGATTCCATGCTGGAAGACCAGCTCGAATGGTTTGAAGAAAACTCGGGAATGGCTGTGGTCTGAGCCGTACCTATTGTGATATCGGAGATGAAATTAGATGGATAATCAGAATGTAATATACGGCATTAACGGTTCTGTTGTTACCGTTAAAGAATCGCGCAGCTTTTCGATGATGGAAATGGTGTATGTTGGCAACGAGCGCCTTGTCGGTGAAGTTATCGGCATTACCAACAAATTTATTACCATTCAGGTTTACGAAGAAACAACTGGGTTAACCCCCGGCGAGCCTGTAGTTGGTACCGGCAGTCCAATGAATGTTACGCTCGGCCCCGGCATCATCGACAATATTTTCGATGGTATTGAACGTCCGCTAAAGAGCATTGCGGAGCAGTCCGGCTCATTTATTTCGCGCGGCAGCAATGTTACCCCGCTGAACGAAGACAAGTTGTGGGATGTGAGTATCACTGTTAAAGCGGGCGATGTGCTAAAAGGCGGCGATGTTTATGCCGAATGCCCTGAAACAACAATCATTAAGCATAGATGTATGGTTCCTCCGCTGCTTTCCGGTGTTGTCACCAAAGTCAGCGAAAACGGACAGTACAAAGTAAATGATACAATTATTGAATTAAAGGATGAGCAGGAAGAAATTCATAAGCTTACCCTTTGTCAGAGATGGCCTATCCGCACGCCGCGTCCTGTGGCCGAGCGGTTGCAAACAAAGGTTCCGCTGATTACCGGCCAGCGGGTTATCGACACCTTGTTCCCTATTGCAAAAGGCGGCACGGCAGCAATTCCGGGCGGTTTTGGTACAGGGAAAACCATGACACAGCATCAACTTGCAAAGTGGTGCGATGCTGATATTATTATCTATGTCGGCTGCGGTGAACGTGGAAACGAAATGAGCCAGGTACTGGAAGAATTTTCCGAACTGATTGACCCTAAATCAGGCCGACCGATGACCGACCGTACCGTGTTGATTGCTAACACCAGCAACATGCCTGTTGCCGCGCGTGAAGCTTCCATTTACACCGGCGTTACTCTTGGTGAGTATTACCGTGACATGGGTTACCACGTAGCGATTATGGCTGACTCAACTTCCCGTTGGGCCGAGGCTTTGCGTGAAATTTCCGGTCGTCTGGAAGAAATGCCGGCTGAAGAGGGTTTCCCTGCTTATTTACCAAGCCGGCTTGCCGAGTTCTACGAGCGCGCCGGAATGGTTGAAAACTTAAACAGCAGCAATGGTTCCATCACGATTATCGGTGCTGTATCTCCTGCGGGCTCCGACTTTTCAGAACCTGTCACACAGAACACGAAGCGTTTTACCCGCTGCTTCTGGGCATTGGATAAATCACTCGCCTATGCAAGACACTATCCGGCAATTAACTGGACAGAAAGCTACAGCGAATATTTTGGCGACCTTGATCCATGGTTCACGGAACATGTTGGTGAGGACTTCGTCAAATACCGTAAGAAAATCAATCAGATTTTGCAAGAAGAAAACAAGCTGATGGAAATCGTAAAACTGATTGGTTCGGATGTTCTGCCTGATGACCAGAAGTTGGTTATTGAAATCGCCCGTGTCATCAGAGTCGGTTTTCTGCAGCAAAATGCTTTTCACGCGGATGATACCTTTGTGCCGCTTGAAAAACAAAAGTTGATGATGAAAGTAATTTTACATCTTTACCATAAAGCAAAACAGCTTGTTTCGGCTTCCGTACCGATTTCCGGTATTTCGCAATCGGGTTTGTTTGATAAGCTGGTAAAGATGAAATACGACATTCCCAACAATAAATTGGAAATGTTTGATGATTATATGAAAGAAATAGATGATACCTTATCCGGCATCATCGCATCCTAACACCCGGGACGACCGGGTTGAATTCATAATTTTACCTTAGAAGGTGGTTACACCATGATTCTTGATTATATTGGCCTCAAAGAAATTAATGGCTCTTTGATTGTTTTGGATGACGTTGAGAACGCTTCATTTGAAGAGGTTGTCGATATCCGCCTTAGTGACGGCACAAAACGTCAGGGCAGAATTGTGCAGATGGATGGCAAGCGTGCTGTAATTCAGGTTTTTGAAGGCACACGCGGTATTGCGCTTGACAACACTCGCACAAGGCTTATGGGGCATCCGATGGAGATGCCGCTCTCGCCGGGAATTCTCGGCCGTGTATTTGACGGTTCAGGCCACCCGATTGACGGTTTGGGCAATGTTTTCCCCGTAAAAAGAGCCGACATCAATGGCACGCCGATTAATCCGGTATCGAGAATATATCCTAAAAACTATATTAATACCGGTATTTCAACAATTGACACGCTGATGACGCTGATCCGCGGTCAAAAACTCCCCATTTTTTCCGGCTCCGGTATGAAACACAATGAACTTGCTGTTCAAATTGCAAGACAGTCCAAAATCAGTGACGACAACGGTGATAACTTTGCAATTGTTTTTGCTGCTATGGGTGTTAAAAATGATGTGGCCGAGTATTTTCGCCGTTCCTTTGATGAATCAGGTGTCCTTCAAAAGGTTGTTATGTTCTTAAACCTTGCGAACGACCCGATTATTGAAAGAATTCTGACGCCACGCTGCGCTTTAACTGTCGCGGAATACCTTGCTTTTGAATTGGGTATGCATATCCTTGTCATCATGACAGATATGACATCCTATGCTGAAGCGCTCCGCGAATTCAGTTCCTCAAAGGGTGAAATTCCGGGCAGAAAAGGATTCCCGGGCTATTTGTATTCCGATCTTGCCTCGCTTTATGAACGTGCCGGAATGGTGCGTGGTAAAACAGGCTCGGTTACACAAATCCCGATTCTTACCATGCCGAATGACGATGTTACTCACCCTGTTCCAGACCTTACCGGCTACATTACGGAAGGTCAGATTGTGCTTGACCGCACACTTGACAGCTCCGGTACTTACCCGCCGGTTGCTGTTCTGCCGTCACTTTCCCGTTTAATGAAAGATGGTATTGGTGAAGGCTACACGCGCGAAGACCATTCAGCGCTTTCCAATCAGCTTTTCGCATCCTATGCAAAGGTAATGGACGCGCGTTCGTTGGCTTCGGTTATCGGTGAAGAAGAGCTCTCCCCCACCGATAAAAAATATATTGAATTTGGCAAGCTGTTTGAAGCTCAGTTTGTTAACCAAGGATCCCATGAAAACCGTACGATTGATCAGAGCCTTGACTTAGGATGGAAGCTTCTCTGTACCCTTCCGCGTGAAGAATTGGAGCGTGTCGATGATGCGATCCTAACTAAGTATTATGACAAAATTAAAGCTCAGGAAAAGACCGATAAGGAAAACAAAGAAGTGGACAGTACGGCAACTGCTTGACCTTTCATTTTCAGCGATACCAATTTTTAGTTAATAATTGCATGAGATAGCCGGCAACTGAAAGGCAATTTATTCGTTTATATCAAAGTACTGCTTTTCAGTGCAACAAACACAATACACAATATTGCATTATTTAGCTAATCAGAAGGAGGTGAGCCACATTGGGTAATCAAATCGTGCCAACAAAAGGAAACTTGCTTGCTACAAAAAAGTCACTTGCTCTTTCGCGAACCGGTTTTGAATTGCTTGACCGTAAACGCAATATTTTAATACGCGAAATGATGGCTCTGATTGAGAGAGCCGCAAGTATTCAGGATAAGATTGATAATACGTACGATGAGGCTTACAAGGCATTGCAAAAAGCGAATATTACCCTTGGCATATGCGCTGAGCTTTCCCTCACCGTACCGATTGACAACAGCTTAAATGTGGCCTACAGAAGTGTAATGGGAGTAGAAATTCCAATGGTGTCACTTGAGCCGGTAAGCATACCGATTCCGTTTGGTTTGAACTCCACCAACAGTATGCTGGATGACGCTTATAATAAATTCTCAGATGTAAAACGTCTGACCGCCGAACTGGCTGAGGTTGAAAATAGTGTTTATAGGCTTGCAGATGCGATTAAAAAGACGCAAAAGCGAGCAAATGCGTTAAAGAACATTATGATTCCTCGCTTTGAGGCAACAGTAAAATTCATTTCAGATGCACTTGAAGAAAAGGACAGAGAAGAATTTTCTCGTTTAAAAATTATTAAAAAGCAAAAGAATGTTCAATAAAAGGATGCATCCACAAGTGGATGCATCCTTTTCATTTGATAAAATCAATTAGATATCTTCCGGGTCAACGACCGTCTTGTCTTCAGTAGACGCATACTTTAGCTTATCTACAATTTCCTTGGTATCGCGAGCGATAACAAGCTCTTCATTTGTAGGAATAACATACACAGAGACCCGTGAATCAAAGGAGGAAATTTTGCCCTCGCGGCCGCCGATCATTTTATCATTCAGTTCCGGATCAATCTTCACACCGAAGAATTTCAGGCCGCGGCAGATGGAGTAACGCAGATGAGCCTGGTTTTCTCCAAGACCCGCCGTAAACACAATGCAGTCAAGACCGTTCATTGCGGCAGCGTAAGAGCCGATATACTTCGTAATTTGATAAGTCAGCATCTCATGAGCAAGAATTGCTTTCGGGTCGCCCTCAATTTCAGCTTTCGTAACATCACGGTCATCACTGTAACCGGAAATACCGAGCAGGCCGGATTTCTTATTTAAAATATCATCCATTTGCTGCGGAGTTAAATTCTCCTGCTGCATAATAAAGGTTACGACAGAAGGATCAAGCGAACCGGAGCGAGTGCCCATCATAAAGCCGTCGAGCGGAGTAAGGCCCATACTGGTATCGATAACCTGACCGCCCTTAATGGCCGCAATGGACGAACCATTGCCGATATGGCACGTAATCATATTAATATCTTCAAGAGGCTGATGCATTAAGTGTGCGCAGTGACTGCTGACATAACGATGGGATGTACCATGGAAACCATAGCGGCGGATCTTATATTTTTCGTAATATTCGTACGGAATTGCAAACATATATGCTTTTGCCGGCATCGTAGAATGGAAAGATGTATCAAAAACGACACACTCCGGAATTGATGTTCCGAAAACCTCACGGCAGGCTAAAATACCTTGAAGTTCAGGGCCATTGTGCAGAGGTGCTAATGGAATCAGGCTTCTGATGCCATCAATTACGTCTTCATTGATGTAGAGTGACTTGCTGAAAATAGCGCCGCCCTGAGCGACACGGTGACCAATTGCAGTAACTTCGGACAAACTTTTAATAACACCGACCTGCTTATCAATCAAAGCTGCTGTGACCAACTTGAAAGCTTCCGTATGGCTGGCCATTTCAACTGTAATGTCTTTCTTACGGCCATCTGCGGTTTTGTGAGTAAAGGTGCCTCCCTCAATCCCAATTCGCTCGCAGTTGCCCTTTGCAAGCATTGCTTCCGTGTCCATATCAATCAATTGATATTTCAGCGAAGAGCTGCCCGCGTTTATAACCAAAATCTTCATCCTGTCTGTTTCCTCCTAAATTTGCTTTTAACCACGCGCGGCTATTGAATCCGCAATGGTAATACTGTATATTATAATAGTACTTTATCTAATTAAATTCAAGGAGTTTGTCATAAAATGCTTGTAGCGGGAATAATTTCTGAATATAATCCGTTTCATTTAGGGCATGCCGCGCTCATTTCACGGACACGCCTGAACGGAGCCACTCATATTGTTGCCGTGATGAGCGGGAATTTTGTACAGCGCGGTGAACCGGCAGTACTGTCCAAGTGGGCACGGACAAGGCAGGCGCTGCAAAACGGTGTCGACCTCGTCATTGAACTGCCGCTCCCGTGGGCACTTTCCGGCGCGGAAAAATTTGCATTCGGCGGTGTCTCTCTTTTAGATGCAGCCGGTGTTGATATTCTGAGTTTTGGAAGCGAGTGTGGCAGTGTGGAGGAGCTAATAAAAACAGCAAAGGCCCTTAACTCTCCAAGTCTTGGTGAAGCGATACAGCGTGAACTAAAAGGCGGATCAACCTTTGCAGGCGCAAGACAAAAAGCAATCGGCAGCTTGTTTGGTAATGAAATGGCACAGTTTTTACGCGAACCAAATAATATTTTGGGAATAGAGTATCTTAAAGCATTGAATAAGCTGCATTCAAATGTAAAGCCATTTACGATAAAACGCGTGGGCGCCGCACATGATGCTCTGACTTCTGACGAAAAAATCGCTTCCGCTTCACGGATACGCAGCTTGATTCAAAACGGCGGAGATTTTTCTTCGCTGATGCCAAAAGTAGCCGAGGAAATTACATTGCAGGAAATCGCCTCAAAAAGCGCCCCTGCTTCCATTACAGTCGCAGAACGTGCGATACTTTCAAAGTTGAGAACCATGAGCCGCTCAGAATTTGCTGCGCTTCCGGACATCAGCGAGGGGCTGGAAAACCGTGTGTATGCGGCGGCACGCAAAGCGACAAATTTAGAGGAAGTTTACAGCCTGGTCAAATCGAAAAGATACACTCACGCAAGAATCCGCCGGATTGTTCTTTCTGCTTTTTTGGGGCTGAATTCCTCGATGAGCGCTGAACCTCCCCCCTACCTTCGTGTATTGGGATTTAACAAGCATGGGGTTGAAATACTGCATTCGATAAAATCAACTACAAAACTACCTATTATTACCAATTCATCGGATATTTTATCACTTGACAATAAAGCAAAAAATGTGATTGAATTAGAATGTAGATCTACCGATCTTTTCGCACTCTGCACGCCGCGTGTCGCGCCCTGCGGACTCGATATGACAACCGGTATTATTTCTATTTAGTCATCAGACTGAAAGGATGTGTCTTCTTTTGTCTATTGAAATTAAAGAGACAGATTATGAAAATTATGGGAAATGCGTACAGATCAGCAACGGTATTATTGATGTCGTCGTTACCATTGACTTCGGCCCCCGCATTGTACGTTTCGGCTTTATTGGGGACGCGAATATTCTCTATAATGATTTAGAACGCAAATACGTTACCCGTAATCCAAGCATGGTTGAGCGTTACGGAAAAGACGCTGCCTTTTACCGCTACGGCGGTCACCGTGTGTGGCTGAGCCCAGAGCGGATGCCGGAAACTTACTACCCCGACAATGAGCCTGTGATTTACGGGATTCTTCCGGAGGGAGTCAGCTTTACCCCTGTACGCCAAAAACGCAACGAGATGCAGCTTAGTTTTGAAGTTATCATGGGCGAGGATGCAACAGATATTATGGTGGTGCACAGCGCGAAAAACTGTTCAAAAGAAAAACAAAACTATGCTTTGTGGTCAATTACAATGGTGAATAGCGGAGGTGTTGAGATTATTCCTCAAAATCAGGATAACAGCAACGCACTTCTTCCCAACCGCACCATTTCCATTTGGCCTTATACGGACATTAACGATAAACGGATTTTTTTAGGCAATAAATACCTTACTGTTCAACACGATGACAGCATTGAAAAAGCATTAAAAATCGGCGTAAACAATGTTTTGGGCTGGGCATCGTATACCAATGGGGATTACACCCTCGTAAAGCGCTATATTCACAGCCCCCAGGCCATATACCCGGATTTTGGCTGCTCATACGAAACCTCCGTGTCCAATGACTATGTCGAAATGGATTCGCTGAGTCCGCTTTATGGCATTGAGCCCGGAGCAGGAATCCGGCACGTAGAAAATCTTTCACTTTTCAAAGCACCTGCTTCTCCTGTCATCCCGACGGATGAAATTTCGATACAAAAATTTATTGATGAATTAGGTTCTATTCGATAAAACCTTTTATTATTTTACTTTGAAAGGGCTGATAATATGGCAAAGATAACAAAAAAAAGAAAAGCAACTTATTATGTTGGAATCGGGATGATGGTTTTAGGGTTCATACTCTTTATTTCAGTGTTTTTCTCATTTGCAAGCTTTATGAATAACCCGTTTGAAGGCAGCGGAACTCCTTCCTTTACCAATTCAATACTGGGTATGGTGTTGATGATTGCAGGTTCCATTGTCATGAATATTGGTGCCAAAGGAACTGCAGGTTCAGGGCTGCTGCTTGACCCCGACAAGGCAAGAGAAGATTTGAAGCCATTTAATGAGGCAAAAGGCGGAATGATCAACGATGTCATCAGCAATATCGATGTCGTTGATAAAATAATCAAGCCTAACGAAGAAAAGGAAGTAATAAAAATAAGGTGTCGAAGCTGTGGAAGCCTTAACGATGAGGATGCAAAATTCTGTAAGAGCTGTGGAAAAGACCTATAGCGGATAATTCTTCATAGAATATAGATTGAAAGAGCTGCCGCCGCTTTGGCGGTTCCTTCCAATCACACCCGAATCAGTTCATAAGGGAGCGCCGTTTCTCCAAACAGGAGAGCGACGCTCCCTTTTCGCATGTTTTAACTATTTTCTTTCCAGTTCAAATTATGATATTCATAACGCGTGTTGCGCATTCCTGAACCGGTCCAACCACGATGGAGAAGAAATTCAATAGCCAGCATAGAACCATAATTCACTGACTGAATCAAGGCTGAGAATTTCTGGGAATGCAAATTATACATCGGTAACATTTGTAGAAAAGTTTGCATATTGTTGAATATCCGTTCAATTTAAATACTCAGATAGATCAGATAATATTGCTAAAACAGGCGTACAATCATGGAGGATTAACAATGGATGTATCTTTTTTTCCTGCAGTGTTTTACCCTGCAGGCGCAGGTCCTTATGGTATCGTAACCGCTGACTTTAATGGTGATGGTCACATGGATTTAGCCGTAGCGGTTACTGGCGATGGCACGGTTGCGATCCTACTTGGGAATAGCGATAGCACCTTTCAAACAGCAGTGTTTTATGACGTAGGTGCTAATCCCATTGGAATCGCAGCTGCTGACTTTAACGGTGACGGAAAGTTAGACTTGGCTGTAGCGGATTCAAATGGCGGCGATGTTGCCGTTCTTCTTGGAAACGGTGACGGTACCTTTCAAACGGCGCTGGGATTCGCTGCCGGTTCTAACCCTTATGGTATTGCAACCGCTGACTTCAACGGCGATGGCAAGATTGATTTGGCTGTATCTGATTTGGGTTCTAATAATGTTAATTTGTTACTTGGGAATGGGGATGGCACTTTTCAAGCGCCGACGTCTTTTCCAGTTGGTTCTACTCCTGAAGGAATTGTGGCTGCTGACTTTAACGGCGATGGTAAAATTGACTTAGCTGTAGCAGATAGCGATTCTAATAATATTGCTATTCTGTTGGGGAATGGTGATGGTACCTTTCAACCGGCGGTATTTTATTCTGCGGGTACTTATCCTATTGAAATAGCGGTCGCTGACTTCAACGGCGACGGCAAGCTTGACTTAGCAGTAGCAAATAGTGATTCTGGCAATGTTGCAGTTCTGTTGGGAAATGGTGATGGTACTTTTCAACCAGCAACATTCTTCACTTCGGGTTCTCTGTCAACGGGAATTGTGGCCGCTGACTTTAACGGCGATGGTAAGTTGGATTTAGCGGTAGCAAATGGAGGTTCTAATAATGTTGCCATGCTACTTGGGAATGGCGACGGTACCTTCCAAGCAGCACAACTTTTCCCTGTAGGAACTTATCCTGTGGAAATTGCGGCTGCTGATTTTAATGGTGACGGCAAGATCGACTTAGCTGTAACAGATAATTCTGCAAATAATGTAGCAGTGTTAATTCAAACGAGACGGTTTACTGAAATAGTCAACTTAACTTGGGCCCAAGCGGTTGTGTAGAAAGCTAAGCATTTATTGGGTATTGTTTTTTAGTAATCATAGGCCTTTGTCCGCTAAGAGTTTTTCAAACCCTTTAGCGGACAAAATTTCATGTGTCACAAATTCTCCATTGTAAAACAGACTGTATGCTGTAAAAGGAGATGCGGCATTTTGTGCTTGTTCCGTTGTTTCATATTTGATTACAGTCATAGGAATCCCTTTGTTTTTTGCAATATCCATGATGATGGGAACATACTTTGCTGTAAAAGGACATTGGTTGCAATAGTACAAAACAAAACCTTGTTCCGCAATTTGTGGATTTTTTGCACAGGCCTTAAAGCGAGGCTTTTCTTGATTTACTGCAAAAGGAAGGTACATCAACTCGTAATACGGCGCGGCTGTATCTGCCGGCAAAAACCCTTTGTATTTAAGAAATTTAGGGTCGGCTATAAAAGGCTTTTTCTGTTTAGACGACAGAATAACCAAACCCTTTTTATCTTTGGCTTTGCTGTCAATAATACACTCGTTCAAAAGGGTGTTGGAAAAGCCCTGCCCTTTATATTGACCTGAAACCCATAGGCAATCAATGAACATATACCCGTCTGCACAAATCGGGCTCCATGCTTTTTCAGCAGGAATATATTCTATAAATACTTTTCCCCTGACATCACCTTTTTTAAACACAAGGCCATCTGAAAAACGTTCTGCCAACCACGATTTTTTAGAAGCTACCTGACAATCGCTATTGTTGGAAATAGCACAACAAATATGCTCTTTTTCAAGATTTTCGCTTGTAACTGTCATAATATTCATTTATTATTTCTCCTTTTAAAGTGTTTGAAATTGCATCTTGTTTTATTTGAAAACGATTTTAAATTCTTCGCACACTACGAGCATATTTTCATCAAATAATAAATTATACTCTTTCAGTTCATCTGTAAAAAAATCCTGATGTACCTTACGCCAATAGTCTAAGGTTTTGTCGCCTTCCGCCTCTTTAAAAGCATGTTCGTCGGTTATATAACAAAAGGGAGTTGTATAAACCTTCGCTATTTTTATGATGCATTTTGCATTTCCCGCGTAATCCAAAATAATATGATAGCTGTTCTTCTGCGGCAATGTTTCTTTTTCTATTTCATACAAAGCAAGTGCCGACGCAGTTCCAGTTTTTTCTCCGCTTATGACAAGGTTTGCAAGGTTATTGGCCATAGCCTCACTATTGCCAAAGCACCAAGCTTCATATTTTTCCCGTGCATCTTTCGGGTTCTCTTGTGTATATAAATTCCACATTTCCTGTGCTGTCAAAATTTCCCCTCCCGTCGATAATAGAAATGATATATAAAATAGTAACCCCCCGGTAAAACCGGGGGTTCTTCATATGCGGGCAAAGCCCTATGTTACTGGCGGCGCCTTAAGGCGCTGGTGCGGTCTGCCATTTGCAAGAGTTTGTTACTTGCTACCCGTGAACGGGTCGAC
>Ga0183095_10869_pt1 | contig 49260 bp, 47 predicted proteins | sample BioMet4_FD_130346 | JGI IMG/M metagenome (GOLD analysis project Ga0183095, IMG submission 130346) | Microbial communities from bioreactor (seeded with sewage sludge) at LBNL, California, USA - Biofuel metagenome 4 (v2) (version 3) | ecosystem: Engineered > Bioreactor > Anaerobic > Unclassified ...
GCTCGCCGTACCGCGTGCCGATCGCCCGCCTTGCCGCCGCCCAGGCCGCGGTCAAGGAGAAGCTGGCGAAGAAATAAGCCGGCATCCCGCCTCTGTTTTTGCTTCAAAGCACCGCTCGTCAGAGCGGTGCTTTGTTTTGATCCCAAACTACATAACCACAAAAGAACAGAGATGTTTCTTTTTAAGAAATGAAATTCGCATAAAGACCTTGCCGCAAAGCTGGCACGATAATGCGGCGTTGTCAACATTTTTCTGTGCGAAATCGAATTTTGCACAGAAAGGCCCAAATTGACATATTTGATAAAACGCAGTATGCTGAAAAAGACCTGCGCAAAGCATTTTTTGAATCGTGTGTCCGGGAATCCCTGTCTTCGTATGGAGCCTGCGCTGGGCCTGTCCCGGGGCGCATACGGGACGGCTGCCGGTCATGCGATACTTGCCTATGAGACGCAGGAAGCCTGCGGGACGATTAAAAAGCAGCGGCAATACCTGTTAAATTTAGATTGCTTTTCGCAGAAAAGACGCGAGCGAAACCCTGAAGAACAAGGAGCTTTATGATGAGAGCAATTAGCAAATTAAAAGTAATTGAATGTAAGTATTGTTATGCGAATTGGAAAGCGGAAATTTCAGAGGGAAAAGAACATTTTACCTCCTCAATCCGGGAGTTTTGTCAACCGCGCGATATCCAGCTTTACCACGCTTGCGGAGTCTATGACGCCGCGGGCGTTCCAAGCGAAGTCTGCGATGTGGATTATGAAAGATATCGGCAGCTTGCTCCCTGTGAAGGGATTACCCGTGACTTTTCAGACGCCGTATATGCAGGGATCAGAGAGGGCAGCGCCGTACTGGTTGCAGGCGGGTATTGCAATTATGCTCCCGCCGTCGCGGGCGGTATCCAGCGCGCCTTAGGCGATGACACGGCAATCGGCCTTGTTTGGATCGATGCTCACGCGGATAACCGGATCGTCGAAACTTCAGATGGGCCCGTTCGTATGGTGGGCGTGCCGCTTTCAACCATGGTCGGGCAAACGCTTCCGGCTTACCGTAAGGATATATGCGGCTTAAAAGTACCGCTCAAAGGTGAGCATGTTCTTGCAAGCGATATTCGAATAATGGATGAAGCAACAGCAAACAATTTATGCAAAGCAAATATTCTGCGTTTGGATGCAAGCGTTTTTAAAGACGCAAAAGCATGGGAAAATGCGGTGAAAGAGCTGGCGTCCAGAGTTGATGTGATCTATTTATCCGTAGATGCCGATATCCTAAAGGCAAAATATATTCCCGCCTATGAAAAAGCGGTTCCTTATGGCCAGGATCTGGATGTCGTCATGAGGAATATTCGTCTTGTCATGGAAACCGGAAAGGTTTGTGCATACTCCGTTTTTTGCATTGACTTTGATCATTATGAGCGCGCCGGAAAATATACATACATGAGCGGACTGCAACTGATTGCCGCCGGATTGAGCAATTGGTCCCAGGTGCCTTTGGGCGACGCATAAGTATTGCGCATGATAAAGAGGCTTTTCGATCTGTCGGAGAAGATTTTTTGCGAATTTTCGCCCGGCAGCGAAGCTTAGGCAGAAATACGGCCCCCCGGTGCAGAAAAAACGACGCCGGGGGGCGTGTCAAGCGTTATGCGCAAATTGGTTTGCGGTCTCTGAGCGAGTGAAGTGAAATGGCAACAGAGACGTCCTCACAGATGGCCTTCGGCTTCAGCCGTGACATCAAGCCGGACATCTGCGGCGATCCCGACTCCGTCGAGTTCTGCCGTCGCGTCGGTCTGGACTGTGTGTCCTGCTCGCCGTACCGCGTGCCGATCGCCCGCCTTGCCGCCGCCCAGGCCGCGGTCAAGGAGAAGCTGGCGAAGAAATAAGCCGGCATCCCGCCTCTGTTTTTGCTTCAAAGCACCGCTCGTCAGAGCGGCGCTTTGTTTTGCCGGGACCCGCGCCCGGCTGTTTTGTTTGACAGGGCGGGCCCCGGGGGCATATAATCAGGTCATATCCTGTGTTTCGGGGCAGACCCGAAGGAAAGAGATGGCCGCAGACATGGAATCGGACAAAAGAGCCCGCGTGTCCCTGCTCAACATTCCCGCGTTCTGGAAATCCCAGCAGCGCGACTGGCGGATCACGGTGGTCCGCACCTCGCTCGACCGCCTGGGCTACCAGGTCATTTACCCCTATCTGTCCATTTACATCGTCGCCCTCGGCGCCGACAAGACCGATCTCGGCGTCATCACCAGCCTGAGCATGATCCTCGCCGGGCTGCTCGGCCCCTATACGGGCCGCTTCATCGACCGCAACGGCCCCAAGAAGATCTATCTCGCCGGCATCGCCATGCTGATCGTCGCCTACCTCGCCTATGCCCTCGCGCCGGTCTGGCAGGTGGCCGCCGTCGCCATGATTGTCTATTATCTCGCCTCGGGCACGAGCGGGCACAGCTGCGCCACCATCTGCGGCAACTGCCTGGCCAACTGCGACCGCGCCAAGGGCATGCTGATCTGCGAATCGCTGGCCGCCGGGCTGCTGGGCATGATCGGCCCGATGCTGGCCTCCTTCATCCTGGTCGATCTGGTGGGCGTCACCGGCACGCCGTCCGTCGCGGACGACATGCGGCCGCTGTTTTACGTCCCGGTGCTGACCTCGGTGGTCTCCTTCCTGCTGGTGCTGCGGATGCTCTCCAACAACAAGTGGGCGGCGACGGGCACGCGCACCAATCTTCTCAAGGATGCCCGCGTGCTGCTGCGCGGCAACAAAAACACCAAGAAGTGGATCATCATCGGCGCCATGAACAACCTGCCGCTCGGCATGGTGCTGCCCTATACGCAGCTCTTCGCCGCCGAGGTCAAGGGCGCCGATGTGCGCACGCTGGCGGCGATGGTGACGGCGGCGGCCGTGACCAGCGTCGTCTGCGGCTATCCCGTCGGCGCCCTGTCCGACCGCTTCGGGCGCAAGAAGGTGCTGTACTGCGTGATGGCGCTGTTCTGGTGCGCCAACATCGCGCTGGTGCTGGCGCCGTCGAACGCGATGCTGCTGGTCGCCGGCGTGCTCAACGGGTTCTATTACATCAGCTCGCCGCTGGCCGCCACGATCCAGCGCGAGATCGTCCCGCAGAAGCTGATGGGCCGCTGGATCGGGCTCAACCGCATCATCACCGCTGTCTTTACGGCGCTGATGGCCGCCGTCAGCGGCGTGATCTACGACCGGATGGGCGCCCGCTGGGTGTTCCTGATCTATGTCGCCATCGATGTGTTCGTCCGCTTCCCGCTGCTCCTCAGTATGCCGGAGACGCTGCACTATCAGGTGGACGAGGCCGCCTTCGACCGCAATCTGGCGGAGATCGAAAACGGTCCGGACGGCGGCTGCTGCCGCTGACGCCGGGCGGCCGCCCGGCGCGGCGCTTTGCCGGGTTGACGACCGCGGCAGGCGGAAGCGTTGCCGGATATGACGATTGTGACAGGCGGGCGAACGTTGTTCGCCCGCCTGCTTTTTTGCGCGCTTTGGAACCGGGCTCTGTGGCCATGCAAAAACGCCATTCCGACCCCGGCGGGGGAATTTCATGGAGAACGTTCCCTGTCTCCCTTTTGGGTGTCTGCGGGAAATGTTTCCGTCCCATGCCACCCCCTCGGATGCCTGCGAGAAATGTCTCCGTCCTATGCCTCCCCCTTGGGGGGAGGTGGCGCCGCAGCGCCGGTAGGGGGGCTTCCGTCCCGCGTCCCGCGCGCAGTTCCTGTTCTGCGTCCCACGCGTAGCCTTCGTCCCCGGCCTGAATGCAGCGGCGATTTATTTGCCGCTGCGCAGCAGTCTGCGAATTCAACAGGCAAGCGCGGAGGGGTCCGGGGACGCATGCGCAACGTCCCCGGCGCTTTTCGCTTCCTTTTCACGCTGAAAAGGAAGCGCCGTGCGGCCGCGTAGGCCGCAAGCAGGCTGAACGGAGGCACTCGCTTGACTTTAAATAGAGAACGCAAGCCGGAAGCCCCCCTACCGCCGTCTGCGGACGGCACCTCCCCCCGAGGGGAGGCACGGGACGGGGGCGTTCCTCCCCAAAAATCTGTAATTCCGGGCTGTACGCGGGACACGGGACAGAAGCTTCCCTTATCGCCTACTACGGATGGTGCCTCCCCTCGAGGAAGAAAAACGCGGCAGATTTTTCGTCCTGCCTCCCCCCAAGGGGGAGGCAAGAGATGAAATTTTTCCCGAAAGTTCCCCACGGGGGATGCACGAGTTTGAACCCTTGCAGCAGGGGGGCTGCCGTCCGGTGTTCTCGGTGTCCCATCGCGCGGATGCGCCCTGCCTCCCTGCGCGCAGACACAGCAAAGCCGCCGGCGCGGACCGTCTGGTCCGGGCCGGCGGCTTTGTGGCCGCGGCGCCCCATTGCCGCGTCCGGCGGCGGCTCAGTCTGCGATTTCCGTGATGCCGACGACGGTGTAGCCCGCCTCCATGATCGCGGTGGTCAGGGTGTCGTCGCCGATGGCGGTGCCCATCGTGACGCGGGCGGTGCCGGCGGCGAGATCGACTTCCGTGACGCAGCCGAGGGCGGTCAGAGCTTCCTCGACGTGCTTCTTGCACATCGGGCAGGTCATGCCGGAGATCTTGATCAGTTTGGTCATTTGTTTTTCCTCCGTTCTTTCCTTTTGTGTGAAATCGAGCCGCGTTTTGCGCAGCCGCAGCGCGTTGGTCACCACGCAGACCGAACTCAGGCTCATGGCCGCGGCGCCAAGCATGGGGCTGAGCTTGATGCCGAAGGCCGGGTACAGAACGCCGGCCGCGATGGGAATGCCGATGGTGTTGTAGAAGAAGGCCCAGAACAGGTTCTCGCGGATGTTGCGCACGACCGCGCGCGCCAGGCGGATGGCCTGCGGGGCGCTGATCGGGTCGGAGCGCATCAGGGCGGCGTCCGCCGCCTCGACGGCGACGTCGGTGCCGGAGATCATCGCCAGGCCGACGTCGGCGCGGGCCAGGGCCGGGGCGTCGTTGACGCCGTCGCCCACCATGGCGACCACCCGGCCCTCGTCCTGGAGGGCGCGGATCCGGGCCTCCTTGTCCTGCGGCAGCACCTGCGCCAGCGCCGTGTCGATGCCGAGGCGGGCCCGCACCGCCTCGGCGGTGCGCTGCTGGTCGCCGGTGAGCAGGACGGTGCGGCATTTGAGCTGCCGCAGCTCGTCGACGGCGGCGGCCGCCGTCGGGCGCAGGGTGTCGGACAGGGCGATCACGCCCAGCAGCTCGCCGCCGCGCGCGAAGTAGAGCGCGGTCTTGCCGTCGTCCGCCAGCCGGTCGATCCGCTTCTGCCACGGCGCCAGGTCGACGCCCAGGTCGGCCATCAGGGCCGGGTTGCCGCCCGCGAGGGCGGCGCCGTCCACCGTGCCGCGCACGCCGCGGCCGGGCAGGTTCTCAAAGCCCTCCGCCGCGCCGAAGGACAGGTTGCGGCGCTTGGCCTCGCGGCAGACGGCCTGGCCGAGCGGGTGCTCGGAGGGATATTCGAGCGAGGCCGCCAGGCGCAGCAGGTCGCCCTCGGCCCCCTCGCCCGCGGGCAGTACGTCGGTGACGCGCAGCTCGCCGGTCGTCAGGGTGCCGGTCTTGTCCAGCACGACGGTGTCGATCGCCGCGGCGCGCTCGAGCGCGGCGGCGGATTTGAAGAGGATGCCGCTCTCCGCGCCGCGGCCCGTGCCGACCATGATGGCGACCGGGGTCGCCAGGCCGAGGGCGCAGGGGCAGGAGATGACCAGCACCGAGATGGCGATGTCGAGAGCGAAGGCGAAGCTCTGCCCCGCGATCAGCCAGACGGCCATCGCCAGCAGCGCCAGCCCCATCACCACGGGCACGAAGATGCCGGCGATGCGGTCGGCCAGCCGCGCCATCGGCGCCTTGCCGGCCGAGGCCTCCTCGACCAGGGCGATGATCTGGGACAGGGTGGTGTCCGCGCCGACGCGGGTCACCCTGGCGCGGACAAAGCCGCTGCGGCAGAAGGTGCCGGAGGTGACGCGGTCGCCCGGGCCGCGCTCGGCGGGCAGGCTCTCGCCGGTGAGCGAGCTCTCGTCCATGGCGGCGGCGCCCTCGACGATCTCGCCGTCCACGGCGACGCGCTGGCCGGGCCGCAGCAGCATGATCTCGCCGGGCATGATCTGCTCGACCGGCACCTCGGCCTCCTTGCCGTCGCGCACGACGGTCGCGGTCTTGGGCGCCAGCTCCATCAGCCGGGCGATGGCGTCGCCCGTCCGCCCGCGCGAGCGGGTCTCGAGCATCTTGCCGAGCGTCACCAGCGTCAGGATCATCGCCGCCGATTCAAAGTAGAGGTCGCTGTGCCCGGCGCCGAGGATCATCCGGTAGAGCGACACGACGCCGGAGAGCAGCGCCGCGCCGCTGCCGACGGCGATCAGGCTGTCCATGTTCGGCGAGAGGCGGAACAGGGCCCGTAGCCCGCCGGTGTAAAACCTGCGGTTGACAAAGGCGATCGGCAGGGCCAGCAGCAGCTGGGTCAGGGCCAGCGCCGCCATGTTGTCGGTCGGCATCGGCGCATGGAGCATGTGCCTCATCGAAAAATACATCAGCGGCAGCAGGAAGCCCAGCGACCACCACAGCCGCTTCTTCATCTGCAGCAGCTCGCTCTCGCCGCTCCGCCTGGTCTCCGCCGCGGCGCGCGCCGGGGCCGCCGTCGGATTCTGGAGGGCCGCGCCGTAGCCGGAATCCTTTACTGCCTGTATAATTTTGCTGTCGGTCAACTGCTTGTCATCGAATTCGACGTTCATCCCGCCGGAGAGCAGGTTGACTTCGACCTTCTGGACGCCGGGCAACCGGCGCACCGCCTTTTCGACGTGGGCGCTGCAGGCGGCGCAGCTCATGCCGGTGACGCGGAATTTTTCGGTCATACAGATCCTCCCTGTGGAAAACTCGCCCCGCATGGGGCCGCTTCTATTGTATACTATTTTAGGGGAAAATCAATGACGAATCTGTAAAAACGGCAAAAATTTCCGGCGGGCGGGCCGCCGTGCGGGTGCAGCAAAAGGGGGCGGCTCCGCGCCGCCCCTTTCAGGTGTCCGGATCCGGTCCGGCGCGCCGGACCGGGTCCGCAGATTTTTATGTTCGCCCCCGCGTTTCCCGTGAAACAGCGGGGAGCGGCCGCCTTACGCCTTGACGGTGCCGTCGGCGTTGAAGAGCGGCAGCTTTTCGAGGTAGATGATGTCGCCGCGGTCCTGGGCGTCGCCCTCGGCGAGAATGGCCATCTTGCCGCAGACGATGCCGCCCGCCTTTTTGACGAGGGCCTCGACCGCCGCGATCGATTCGCCGGTGGAGATGACGTCGTCCACCAGCAGGATGCGCTTGCCGCGCATCAGCTCGGCGTCGCTGACGTCGAGATAGAGCTTCTGATCCGCGTCGGTGGTGATGGAGCGGACGTCGGCCTCAAAGACGCCGGTCATGTAGAGCTTCGGGTGCTTGCGGGCGATGAAATAGTGCTCGTCGCCGTGCTGCTGCGCCATCTCGTGCGCCAGCGGGATGCCCTTGGCTTCGGCGGTGATGAGGTAGTCGTAGTCGGGCGCCTTGTCGAGCAGGGCGGCGGCGCAGGCCACGGTCAGCGGCGCGTCGCCGAAGATGACGAAGGCGCCGATATACAGATCGTCGGAGACCCGGCAGATGGGGAGCTTGCGGGGCAGGCCGGCGATCGTCATGGAGTAGTGGTTCATGGGGAACACCTCTCATTCAAGCGTTGCGCCCCGGGCGCACAGGTACATTATAGTACAACCGCTTCAAAAGTCAATTTTCAGGCCAGGGTGCTGTAATCGAGGAAGCTGCGGCGCAGGGCGGCCAGCTCCTGCGGCGTCCGCCCGGAGGGCAGGCCCTTTTCGCCGCCCGCGGCGAGGAAGGCCGAGATCATGTCCTGCATCAGGAAGATGGTCGCGGTCGAGTTGTAGACGTTGAGCATCCGCACGCTGCACAGCAGCGAGGCGCTGGCGGCGCGGGCCAGGGGCGAGGTCGCCTTGTCGGTGATCGCCACGATCTCCATGCCCAGCTTGCGGGCGAACTCGGTGATGGCGAGGGTCGATTTGCCGATGGGGGAGATGCCGATGGCGAGCAGCAGACATTCCTCCGTCGGCCACATCGTCAGCAGGCTGAAGATGGCCTCGCGGTCCTGGATGTCGAGCACGCGGGCGTCGATGCCGTGATAGAGCAGCGTGCCGCACAGGGAGCGGGCGTGCTTCTCCGTGATGTTGTGGGCGGTGAGAAAGACGTGCTTGGCGGCGCGCAGCTTGCCGGTGAAGGCGGCCAGGGCGCTGACGTCGTTGTTGGCGTAGGTGGCGTCCACGAGCTGGCGCGTCGAGCGGACGAGCTGCTCATAGAGGGCGCTGTCGTTCGCGCTGGCGTCGCGCAGCAGCTTCATGCGCTCGCGCAGGTCGACGGTGGCGATCAGGCTGTCCTGCAGCTCGCGGCGGAAGTCGGAAAAGTTCCCGAAGCCCAGCTCACGGCAGAAGCTCAGCACCGTCACCTCGGTGACGCCCGCCTGGGCGGCGAAGTCCTTGAGCGAGAGGAAGCTGCATTTTTCGGGATATTCAAGGACGAGGTCGGCGATGCGCCGCCGCGTCCTGCTGAAAGCGGGGTACTGGTCTCTGATGCGTGCTGAAACGTCCATAAGCGGCGCCTCCGGCAATCTGCTGTCTATTTACAGCGTTATTTTACCGTCGTTGGCCCTCGCCGTCAAGCGCGCGGCGCAAAAAAGCGCGAAAAAAAGACGGCGGACGGAAAAAACGGCCTGCGGGCAGCAAAAAGCGGCGGCCGCGCCGCCGCTTTTCGAAGGATCGTTCGGCTCAGAAGCCGCGGATGACGTCGGCGCTGAGCGCCTGGAGCATGCGCACCGACAGGCGCACCGCGTGCTCATAGTCCTGATAGCTGGTGATGCAGTTCGGGCAGTGGATGTAGCGCACCGGCACGCCCATGACGACGCTGGGCGCGCCGCCGAGCAGCGACTGGATCACCGCCGCGTTGTTGCCGCCGCCCTCGCGGACCGAGGCCTGGGCCGGGATGCCGGCCTTTTCGGCGAGGTCGAGGGTGAAGCGCTGGAAGCGCGGATTGCAGATGACGGAGACGTCCATGAAGCGGAACATCGGCCCCTTGTGCAGCACGGTCTGCATGGCGTAGGGCTCGCCGAAGGTGTCGTCGGCCGGGCAGCCCTCGAAGCAGATCGCGGCGTCGGGGCGGACCTTGTTGACCGCGACCTTGCAGCCGCGCTCGCCGACCTCCTCCTGGGAGGAGAGCACGCCGACGACGTCGACCGGCAGGTCGAGCGCGGCGATGCGGCGCATGGTCTCGAGCAGCACGGCGCAGCCGATGCGGCAGTCGAAGCCCTTGCCGAACATGGCGTCGTGCGCCTCGTCATAGACGAACGGCACGTCGGGCACGGCCGGCTCGCCGATGCGGATGCGGAAGTTCTGCTCCGCGTCCGCGGCGCTGACGGCGCCGACGTCGATCACCAGCGCGGGGATCTGCTGCACCCGGTTGGCGGCGCGCTCCTCGGCGGTGAGGAAATGGGGCGGCTTGGCGGCGATGACGCCGGGGATCCACTGCCCGTCGGCGTTGCGCACCAGCACCCGGGTGCCGGGCAGGGTGTTGAGGCTCCAGCCGCCGAGCGAGACGAAGCGCAGCGTGCCGTTCGGCTTGATCGAATGGATCATGAAGCCGACCTCGTCGCTGTGCGCGTCGAGCATGACGACGGGCTTTTTGCCCGTGTTGGCGCGGCGGTAGATATAAAGATTGCGGAGACTGTCCTCCTCGAGATCGCAGAGCTCCCCGACGGAGCGGCGGGCGACGGCGAGCACCTCGTCCTCAAAGCCGCTCGGGCCCTTCGCCTCCGCCAGCGCGCGGATGAGCGCCAGGGCGTTCCTGTCAATATCCATGCGAAACCTCCTGATCGATGTTGCTGCGCGGCGGTGCGTCCCGCGCGCATATTTTTTCTGTTCATTTATTTTACGCTGTCTGCTATAAAAAGTCAACAGGCGCGGGCAAAGCGGGGACACAGGAAAAATATTTGTATTTGCTATAAAATAGAAATACCGGGCGCAGGGGCGCGGGCGCATGATTGAGGCGAAAAGGACACTTGACAGATCGGCAAAACGGAATTATAATGCAGGAAAAGGAAAATATAGCACAGACTTTAATATTTTCTGTTTTTTCAGCGCATTTTGTCCGTTATTGTCGCGGCGAAAATGTACGCGATGATATAAAAAGAATCAATAGGGGGAATCCACATGAAGGCAAAGCACTCCGCGCGGCTCCTGGCCGTACTGCTGTCTGTCGCCATGCTGCTGGCGATGCTGACCGGCTGCGCCAAGAAGAGCGGCACCGCGTCGTCCGGCGAGACCGCCAAGGCCGATGAGGTCACCGACTGGGTCTTCAGCATGCCGCTTTCGAGCGAGATGGAGACGTTCAACATCCTTTACAGCCAGCAGAGCGTTGAGCTCACCATCCTCAGCAACTGCATCGACGGCCTGCTGACCAACGACACCCACGGCAAGCTGGTCGCCAACGTGGCCGACACCTGGGGCACCGAGGACGGCGGCCTCACCTGGAAGTTCCATATCCGCGACGGCATCAAGTGGGTCGACTATCAGGGCAACGAGATGGCCGACGTCACCGCCGAGGACTGGCTGTGGGGCCTCGAGTGGGTCCTCAACTTCTGGAAGAACGACTCCACCAACACCTCCATGCCCATCGAGATGATCGCGGGCGCCGAGGACTATTACAACTACACCAAGGGCACCACCGCCGACTCCACGCCGGAGGAGGTCGCCGCCTTTGAGGCGATCTGCACCAAGTACGGCCTGTCCACCACCCCGCTGACCGAGGACGAGGCCAAGGCCCTCAAGCTGGACGTGTTCAGCAAGATGGTCGGCATCGAGGCCCCGGACAAGAACACCCTGATCTATCACTGCGTCGGCACGCTGCCGTATTTCGACACCGTCGCCACTTACGGCTGCCTGTATCCGGCCTGCGGCGCCCTGATCGAGAAGCTGGGCGTGGACGGCTTCAAGGCCTGCACCTACGACACCATGTGGTATTCGGGCCCGTACACCATCACGGCCTATACCCAGGGCAACGAGAAGGTGCTGACCAAGAACCCGAAGTACTGGAACGCCGACGTCAAGCGCTTCAACACCGTGACCTGCAAGATGGTCGAATCCACCGACGTCGCCTATCAGATGTATCAGAACGGCGAGCTGGACACCGTCAGCCTGAGCGAGGCCAACCTGCAGACCATCAGCAAGGCGGACTCCAACCCGTACCATGATTACCTCTGCGAGGCCCGCCCGGTCACCCGTTCCTTCCAGTTCCATCTGATCTACAACAAGCTGGACGCCCAGGGCAACCCGGACACCAACTGGAACACCGCCGTCGCCGACGAGGCCTTCCGCCTCTCCTGGTACTACGGCCTCGATCTGACCCCGTATCTGGCGCGCACCAACTCCATCAACCCGCTGAAGTGCGCCAACTACACCTACACGATGAGCAACCTGTGCTCCCTGTCCGACGGCACCGAGTACACCCAGCTGGTCCGCGACAAGATCGGCCTGCAGCTGCCCACCGACAGCTACAACCGCGTCGACAAGGACAAGGCCGACCAGTACAAGAAGCAGGCCATGGAGGAGCTGGCCGCCAAGGGCGTCACCTTCCCGATCCAGGCCGACTACTATGTGCTCGGCAGCAACCAGACCGCCATCGACACCGCCACCGTGCTCAAGCAGGTGTTCTCCGACTGCCTGGGCGACGATTATGTCCAGCTCAACATCAAGACCTATGTCTCCTCGCTGTCCAAGGAAGTGCTCACCCCGCAGCTCGACTCCTTCCACATCGCGGGCTGGGGCGCCGACTACGGCGATCCGCAGAACTATCTGGGCCAGGAGACCTACGGCGAGGACAACGCCTATTACTCCATCGCCATCTCCAAGATCAACAAGGCCACCGATCCCGACCTGATCGCCACCTACAAGCAGTACACCGAGCTGGTCAACAAGGCCAACGCCATCGTCGACGACATGGACGCCCGCTACAAGGCGTTTGCCGACGCCGAGGCCTTCCTGCTCCAGCACGCGCTGATCATCCCGTGCTATATCAACGTCTCCTGGGAGCTGACCCACGTCAACGATTACAGCAAGGTCTATGCTTCTTACGGCATGCAGAGCTATCGCTTCCTCAACTGGGAGACCAACAAGAACGGCTATACCACCAAGGATTACGCCGCGTTTGAGGCCGCCTACAACAAATAATCGTTTTCTTCTTTCTTCCCCTCTTTTGTTCCGCATGCAGACCGTGTCCGCGGTCCCCGTCTTGTCCGGGGACCGCGGGCGCGGAAGGCGAAAACTGTCGCAGGATTCCGCCGGCTTTGACTTGACAAGGCGCGCCGGTTGTGTTATTCTATATAAGCACCTGAAAATGTGTATATCGCGGGGTAGAGCAGTTCGGTAGCTCGTCGGGCTCATAACCCGGAGGTCATGTGGTTCAAATCCCATCCCCGCAACCATATTGTGCAAGTAAAAAAGATAACTTGCCGGAAAGCCCAGAAACCGCAACGGTTTCTGGGCTTTTTCGTGTCTGCTTTTTCAAGTGCAAAAAAAAGATAATTCTGGCGATTCCACCCCGTTGGTAGGGACTTGAACTAAATCCGAGGCATTTTTAAGCACTTTTTCGGAATGATTTTCCCGTTTATCCTCGATTGAGCAAAAATAATTTCTTAATTTTCTGTGTCTGTTTTGGTCTGTATCAAAATGTGATGTTGAGGTCAAAAGGTGGAATGACAACGCCACCTAGATTTGGTATAATATAAGAAAACTCGGGCGGTGTAAATATGTCGTACAGAGCCAACCAAAGCCAGCAACTTTCCATCTTCGACCACAGTCTCCGGCTGACGGAGCGCGAGCGGAGTTTTCTTGAAAAATCATGGGCAAAGATGTTCTCCGACGAGATATTTCCAGCCATCGACGAAGAACGTTTTCGTGTTCTGTATTCCGAGAACGCTTCCCGCCCCAATACGCCGGTGAATGTTATCGTGGGTGCTCTTATCATCAAGGAACTGTTCGATCTGTCAGACGATGAGATTGTAGAAAACCTGATGCTGGACATTCACTACCAGTACGCTCTACACACCACCAGCTATGAAGAACAGCCGTTGAGCGACAAATCACTTTCTCGTTTTAGAAAACGATGCTATGACTATGAGCAAGAACACGGCGTTGATTTGTTTCACGACTGCATTTGTGATCTCAATAGTAAAATTGCTAAACTCATGGGGATCAACTCTCATATCAAGCGTATGGACTCCCTGATGATTGAGGCCAACATCCGCAACTTAAGCCGAATTGAGCTTCTCTATTCCTGCTTGGCGCGTCTGGTGCAGTATATCTACAAGGACGGCGATAATGTTGATTTGAGCGGGTTGGAGCATTATTATCAGCCGAATGACCAAAATTTTGTGGTATATCACTGTCGGAATGTAGATGTAAACGAGCGGACAAACGCGATTCTTAAGGATGCGGACAGGCTGCTTTGTCGATGCGCTGAACGGTATAAAGATGTTGAGGAATACCGGGTACTTCTCCGCTGCCTTGAGGAACAAACAATTGTTGAGAATGAAAGCAGACGGCTACGTGCGAAGGGAACGGAATCAATTTCGCCGAGTTCCCTTCAAAATCCGACCGACCCTGACGCGACATATAGTTCAAAGGCAGGCAAGAGACATGTCGGTTATGCCGCGAATGTCGTTGAAACAGTAAGCAGCCAAGGTTCTGTGATTACGGATTACCAATACGAACAGAACATTTATTCGGATTCTCGCTTTCTCAGCGACTATCTTAAACGACAGGAGCTTCAAGAAAAAACCGTGCGAATTGTCGCTGATGGAGCCTATTCCGGACAAGAACACCGCGATCTGGCAGCGGAGAAAAATATAGAAATCATCAACACTGCACTTAAAGGAATGTCGGTTCCTAATATCTATGCCGATTATGAGTTGAGCGATGATGGAGAGAGCGTTCTGCGATGTCCGGCTGGTTATGCGCCGGAGAATTGCACGTTTGTTTCAGCAACATTGAAAATTCGGGCACGGTTCTCACATGGGCACTGTATTAGCTGCCCTCACCAAGAACAATGCGGTGTAAAGCTTCGGAAGTCCACGCATCTGGTGGTGATTTCACGCTCCGGCGTGGAACGAGCGAAGCAGCAGCAAGCGATGAGGTCTGAGACCTTTGAAAACTGGCGTAGGATTCGAAACGGCGTTGAATCCATCCCCTCCATTCTGCGAAACCGATATCATGTGGATAACATCCCGGTAAGAGGGGTAATCCCAAGTAAGTTCTTCTTCGGTGCAAAAATTTCTGCAATTAATTTCAACAAGCTTCTTCGGCAACGGAGGGGCTTACTTTGCGGTACCTCGAATCCACTGCTCGCCTAAAGCGCGTTGGAAAAGCACTGCGCCCTGCTGCAGATATGCAAGATCTCACAATTTTATTCGTATTTTTCTCGGATGTCGGGGTGTGTTCGCGTGTTTGCTATTCGAAAAACGAACTTTTGACCTCAACATCACATATTGATCGCGCTCCTTTTATCTCTGTGTCGCTGTCAATGGTTTCGACGCAGGGGGCGATTCGCAATCGCCCCTCGGGTGCGCTCCGCGCCCCCCTGCTGTCGATGATCCCATGATACCGGAGTTTTGTGAACAAAACCACCCTGTTTTTGAAAACAGATTGTGAAATGGCGACAGGATGAAATTTCAGGTGGAAATGCGCCGCTGTTGTGATATAATTGCAGTTGTTCCATTGAAATAAGGAGGAATTCCCATGGATGAATACCGGCGCTGGCTGGAATCCCCCGTTCTCAGCGGCGCACAGCGGCAGGAGCTGGCCGCCCTGGAGCACGACCCCGCCGAGCGCGAGGATCGCTTCTACCGCACGCTGGCGTTCGGCACAGCCGGGCTGCGCGGCGTGATGGGCATGGGGCTCAACCGCATGAACGAGTTCGTCATCCGCCAGGCGACCGACGCCTTCGCCCGCGTGCTGCTGGCGGCGGGGACGGCGAAAAACGGCGTCTGTCTCTGCTACGACTGCCGTCACAACTCCCGCTTTTTCGCGGAGGAGGCGGCGCATGTGCTGCGCTGCCGCGGCATTCCGGTCTACATGTTCTCCGCGCCGCGGCCGACGCCGGAGCTGTCCTTCGCCGTGCGGCGCCTGGGCGCCGCGGCCGGCATCAATGTCACCGCCAGCCACAACCCGAAGGTCTACAACGGCTACAAGGTCTACTGGAGCGACGGGGCGCAGCTCCCGCCCGACAAGGCCGACCTGGTCGCCGCCGAAATGGTGCGCATCGACGTGCTGGCGCCGCGGCCCGTGCCGCGGGGCGCGCCGGAGGCGCTGACCATGCTGGACGAGCGCTTCGACAGCGAATACATCAGCGCCGTGCTGCGCTGCGCCGTCGATCCCGACCTCGCCCCGCAGTCCTCGCTGCGCGTCGTCTACACGCCGTTCCACGGCGTCGGCGGCGCCATCGTGCCGCAGGTGCTGGCGCTGCTCGGCTTCCGCGACGTGTTCTGCGTGGCGGAGCAGATGGAGCCGGACGGCGACTTCCCGACCCTGCCCAGTCCCAACCCGGAAGAGCCGGCCGGCTTCGCCCTGGCGGAGCGGCTCGGCCGCGAAAAGAACGCCGACCTGCTGGTGGCGACCGACCCGGATTCCGACCGCGTCGGCATCGCCGTCCGCGCCGCGGACGGCAGCTATGTGCCGCTCACCGGCAACCGCACCGGCGCGCTGCTGATCCACTACCTGCTGACGGCGGGGGCGCGCTGCGGCACGCTGCCCGACCGCCCCGCCCTGATCCAGACCATCGTCACCACCGGCCTCTCGCGGGCGATCGCCGAGAAGAACGGCGCCGCCTGCTTCGAGACCTTCACCGGCTTCAAGTTCATGGCCGAGAAGGTCGCCGAGCTGGAGCGCGAGGGCGTCTGGCACTATGTCATGGCCTATGAGGAATCCTACGGCTACATGATCGGCAACCACGCCCGCGACAAGGACGGCGTCGTCGCCTCCATGCTGCTGTGCGAGATGGCGGCCTGGTACAAGTCGCGGGGGATGACCCTGCTCGACGGGCTGGAGGCGCTGTGGGCCGAATACGGCTGCTATGCCGAAAAGACCGTCAGCGTCATGCTCCCCGGCGAGGACGGCATGAAGCGCATGGCGCGCGTGATGGCCGCCCTGCGCCGCTCCCCGCCCGCCGTCTTCGGCCCGCTGCGGGCCGAGGGGATGCGCGACCACCTGTCCGGCCGCGATCTCGGCGGCGCGCCCGTCGCCCCCGCGGGGATGGACGTGCTGGTCTGGCCGCTCGCGGGCGGCAGCCGCCTGGTGATCCGTCCCTCCGGCACCGAGCCCAAGCTCAAGCTCTACGCCCTCGCCCGCGGCGAAACCCGCGCCGAGACCGAGGCGCTGGCCGACGCCCTCGCCGGCGCAGCCCAGGATCTGATCCAAAAACTTTGAGATAAACGGAGAGAACAGCGATGAAAAACGAAGCATCCGCAAAGACCGTCCGCCAGGCCGAAGAGGAGACCCGCCGCCGCGACCGCAAAAAGATCATCCTGGTCGTCAGCATCGGCGCCGCGCTGATCGCCGCCGGCGTGCTGGCGGTGGTGCTGCTGGCCGGCAGCGGCCGGGCCACCATCAAGGGCACGCTCGAGGAATACTATGCGACCATGTACACCTCCAACGGCAAGGGCTTCACCGAGATGGAGGACTGCTACGCGCCCGACATCCGCACCGACTGGTACAACAACATGACCACCTACGGCATCAACTTCAGCCAGCTCTCCAACTGGCGGCTGGAGGCCATCGAGCAGGTCGGCGACCACGTCAGCCTCAAGGTCAAGGTCACCGAGACCGACAGCGGCTCCGGCGCCGACCTCGCCAACATCCGCCAGACCTACGGCAGCGCCGAGGCCGTCAGCGACATCATCTTCAAGCTCTATCTCAAGGGCGACACCGGCAGCATGGTGACCCACGGCGTGACCGAGCTGGTCAAGATCGGCGGCAAATGGTACTTCACCTCGACCAGCGTGCCGATGACGGTCGAATCGCGCGAGGGCAGCGCCCAGGAATGGGCCGACGCCCATCCGAGCACAACGACAGAAGGGACGGGAAACTGATATGAAAATGAAAACGCTGGGCCGCACCGGCCTGCAGGTCACCGAGAACAGCTTCGGCGCGCTGCCCGTGCAGCGCATCTCCATGGAGGACGGCGCCCGGCTGCTGCGCTACGCCTATGACCGCGGCGTCAACTTCTTCGACACCGCGCGCTTCTACACCGACAGCGAGGAGAAGATCGGCCTCGGCCTGCACGACGTGCGCCGCCATCTCTATCTGGCCACCAAGAGCATGGCCCGCGACCGCCGGAACGTCCTCTCCCAGCTCGACACCTCGCTGCGCAACATGCGTACCGAATATGTCGATCTGCTCCAGCTCCACAACATCCCGGAGCTGCCCGATCCGGAGGACCCGGAGAGCGCCTATGCCGCCCTGCTGGAGGCCCGCCGCGACGGCAAGTGCCGCTTCATCGGCATCACCAGCCACCGCATCGACGTCGCCCTGGCCGCCGCCGCCAGCGGGCTGTACGACACCGTGCAGTTCCCGCTCAACTACCTCGCCTCCGACCGCGACCTCAGCCTGATCGACGTCTGCCGCATCCACAACGTCGGCCTGATCGCCATGAAGGGCATGAGCGGCGGCCTGATCTCCAGCCCGCGCGCCGCCTTCGCCTTCTTCTCGCAGTACGACAACGTCGTCCCCATCTGGGGCGTGCAGAAGCAGCGCGAGCTCGACGACTTCCTCGGCTACGCGGCGGAGGGCGTCACCATGACCGACGAGCTGCGCGCCGTCATCGAGCGCGACAAAAAGACGCTGTCCGGCGGCTTCTGCCGCGGCTGCGGCTACTGTATGCCGACCTGTCCGAAGCACATCGCCATCTCCGACGCGGCCCGCATGACCCTGATGCTCAACCGCGCGCCGTGGCAGGAATACACCACCCCCGCCTTCATCGAAAAGATGAAGAACACGCAGAGCTGCGTCAACTGCGGCGCCTGCACCGCCCACTGCCCCTACGGGCTGGACACCCCGCGCCTGCTGCGCGAAAACTGGGCCTATTACCAGGACTTCTGCCGCGAAAAGGGCATCGCGCTCTGATCGGCGGGTCCGGAAAAAGGGAGGGACGCGCCGTGCGCGCAGCCAAGAGATCGCTGTCCCTGCTGCTGGCGCTGGCGCTGCTGCTGCCGCTGTGCGTCCGCCGGGCGGACGCGGCCGGCGGGGACGTGCAGTCCGGCAATTTTCTCCGCATCACCACCGCCGCCGGCTTTTCCGCCGGCAGCGCGGAGCAGGTCGCCGTCGCGGCGGACCGCGGCGACGGCGCGCTGGTGCTGGCGCCCGGCGCGGCCGACGGCGTCTGGACCTCGGCGGAGCTGACGGTGCCCGCCTTTGAATACCTGGTCGCCAGCTGGAGCGCCGACACGCCCGCGGGCACGACAGTCGAGATCTCGGCCCGCGCCTTTGTCGACGCCAAGAACGGCTGGAGCGGCTGGCTCTCCTGGGGTGTCTGGAGCCCCTGGGCCCTGCGCGCCTGCACCGACCAGAAGGACGCGCTGGCCGAGATCGACACCGACACCTTCACCGTCCTCGGCACGCACGGCGAGACGGCCTCGCGCCTCCAGCTGCGCGCCGCCCTGCACACCGACGCCGCGGGCGCGACGCCCGTGCTGTGCGCCCTGTGCGCCACGCTGAAAAACACGCTCGACGGCCAGGCGATCCCCGTCTGGCCGGGCGACGGCGGCGCCGCGGCGCTGCCCGCGGAGGCCTATGTCTCCGCCGCGCCCGCCATCTCCCAGATGGTGCGCGACCCCGCCATCGCCGACCGCATCTGCAGCCCGACCTCGGTGACGATGATGCTCAACGCCCGCGGCGAGGACCTGCTGCCCGAGGAGGTCGCCCTGCGCGAATACGACTTCTGTTACCAGGGCTTCGGCAACTGGTCGTTCTCGGTCGCCATGGGCGGCGCCTGCGGCTATGACAGCTTCTGCCACTACGGCGACCTCGATTTTCTGCGCCGCGAGCTGGCGGCGGGCCGGACGGTGGCGCTCAGCGTCAAATACAGTTCCTCGCCCAACGGCGAATACCCCTATCTGGAAAACGCCGCCATCCCGAGCACCGGCGGACACCTCATCACCCTCGCGGGCTACGGGACGGAAAACGGCGTCGCCTATTTCTACTCCAACGACTCCGCCGCCTCCAGCGACGGCGAGGCCGCCCGGCGCAGATACCGCGCCGACCAGCTCGACCAGGCGTGGAGCGGCCGGCTCTGCTATGTGATGAGCGCCGAAAAGGAAGCGGGCGCCGGCGAGGCGGCCCCGGCGCGCGTCGCCGCGACGCTCGGCCCCGTTCAGGACGGCGTCTGCGCCCTGCTGGCCGACGGCGCGCCCGTGACGGGCCTGGCCGCCGATTTCTCCGCCAAGACGTCGCTGGCCGGCGCCGGGACGGTGCTGCTGATCCCCGACGGGGCGGCCGACACCGCCGGCGCCCAAACGGCCTCCTGTCTGGCGACCCACACGCTGCGCTACCTCAGTCTGGACGGCAGCGGCGCGGTGCGCGTCGGCGACGCGCCCGCGGGCACGGTCTATGTCATCGTCAACAACGGCCCCACCTATGTCGCGCACTACGATCCGGCGGCGCCGCAGACGGCGCCGGAGCCGGAGACGGCCCGGCCGGCGGCGGCCGCCGCCGTTCCCGTCTGGATCTGGGCCGCGCTGGCCGCCGCCGTGCTGGCGCTGTCGGCGCTGCTGATCCTGCGGCGCGGGCGTCGCAAAAAATAAAACAGCCGCGGGCCGCCGCGCCGCGGCCCATGGGAAAGGAGCCCCCCTTGCAGCTTGGTCTTTTACAGCTCCCCGTCTCGGCGGACGGAGCGGAAAATCTCTCCCGCGCCCGGGCGGGCGTGCGCGCGCTCGCCGACGCGGGCGCGGAGCTGGTGCTGCTGCCCGAGATGTGGGCCTGTCCCTATCAGACTCCGGCCTTCCCCGCCTATGCGGAGGAGGAGGGCGGTCCGCTGTGGCAGGCGCTGTCCTCGCTGGCGCGCGAAAACCGCCTCTGGCTCGCGGCCGGCAGCGTCCCCGAGCGGGAAGGCGCCCGCATCTACAACACCGCCTATGTCTTTGCGCCCGACGGCACCCAGGCGGCCCGGCACCGCAAGATGCACCTGTTCGACATCGACGTCGCCGGCGGGCAGCGCTTCATGGAATCCGAAACGCTGTCGGCCGGGAACGCGGTCACGACCTTTGAGACGCCCTGGGGCGTGTTCGGGCTGTGCGTCTGCTTCGACCTGCGCTTTCCCGAGCTCAGCCGGCTGATGACCCTGCGCGGCGCCCGCTGCATCCTCGTCCCCGCCGCCTTCAACATGACGACCGGGCCGCTGCACTGGGACCTGCTCTTCCGCCAGCGGGCGGTGGACAACCAGCTTTTCACCGTCGGCTGCGCCCCGGCCCGCGACCTGCACGGCCCCTATGTCTCCTATGCGCACTCGATCGCCGTCTCCCCCTGGGGACGGGTCCTGTTCCGCGCCGGCACCCGGCCGCAGAAGGCCCTGGTGACGCTGGACTTTGCCGAGCTCGACGCCGCCCGCGCCCAGCTGCCCCTGCTCCGCGCCCGCCGCACGGACGTCTACGAGGTCCGGGAAAAATAAAAAACGAAAAAAGCCTGCCGCAAGGCAGGCTTTTTTGCTGCGCCCCCGCCTGCCCCGCCGGGCGGCAGGCGCCTATTCGGCCGGGGCGGCGCTGTTCTGCGCGGTCAAAAAGAGGCCCCTCACCGCGGCTCTCCCTTTTCCAGCGCGTCGATCAGCTCCCGCAGCTCGGAGAGCTCGCGGTTGCCGATCACCTTTCCCTCGTAAAGACTGGCCACCAGCGAGCCGACCGAATTGCCCCACAGCTTTTCGAGCATGCCGGCGCCCTCGCCGGCGCGGTAGCGCTCCTCGCTGACCAGCGGCGCGTACAGGTTGGTGCGCGTGCTGCGGTCGCAGACGACAAAGCCCTTGGCGCACAGGCGCTCCAGCGCCGTCATCAGCGACGACAGCGCCCAGTCGCGCTTGCCGCGCATCTTCTCCTTCACCTGTGCCGAGGTCATCGGGCCCTCGCCGCTCCACAGCGCCAGCATGATGTCCAGCTCGGCGTCGCCGAGATGATTCTGTTTCATCGCTCCCACCTCTTTGGTGTTATTATACATAATGATAACTTTACTGTCAATGATAATTTCCGGGAAATCTTTACACAAAACTAACGCCGCGGCGCCAGGATCGGGACACCGTTTTAACATCGCGGGTGTTATCATGGGTTCATTCATCAGAAAGGGGGGACCGTTCATGCTGACGGCCGTGATTCTGCTCGGCACGCTGGGCGCGCTGCTGGCGGGCTTTGTGGCCGTGCGGCGCTTCGGGGCGTTTCTCGACGCGGGCGGCTGCTCCCCCGTGCCGGAGCGGCCGCAGGACGTGCGCGTGCTGCTGCTCGCGCCGGAGGAGCTGCGGACGCCGCTGCTGCTGCGTCTGGACGCCCGCGGCCTCTCGGTCTCGGCGCCCGTGCGCTATGAGCTGCCGGAGGGCCTGCGCTTTTCCGTGGTGCTGGCGCTGACCGACAGCGACCTGCTCAATCTCCAGCTCTGCGCCGCCGCCCGGCGGCGCTGCCCCGCCTGCGCCGCCGTCGCGCGCTGGCGCGAGGCGATCTACCAGCCCCTCTATCACACGGTCGGCGCCGACCGCCTTCTCCCCCCGGACTGCACGCCGGAGGAGGCGCTGGCCGCCATGAAAGGACTGCTCGCCGATGATCCGCATTAAGAAAAAGCCCAGCGCCGCCCAGGTGATGGCCTTCGGCTTCGCCGCCATCATCCTCCTGGGCGGCCTGCTGCTGATGCTCCCCGTCTGCAACCGCAGCGGGCAGAGCATCCCCTTCCTCAACGCCCTGTTCACCTCGACCTCGGCCACCTGCGTCACCGGCCTGGTCGTCTACGACACCTACACCCAGTTCACCTTCTGGGGCCAGCTGGTCATCCTGCTGCTCATCGAGATCGGAGGCCTCGGCTTCATGACCGTCGCCCTGCTCTTCTCCATGGCGCTCGGGCGCCGCATCGGCCTCAAGGAGCGCTCGCTGCTGGCCGAGACGGTCTCCGCCATGCAGATCGGCGGCGTGGTGCGCCTGCTGCGCCATGTGCTGCTGGGGACGCTGTTCTTCGAGGGCGCCGGCGCGGCGCTGCTCTCCTTCCGCTTCATCCCGGAGTTCGGGCTGGCGCGCGGGATCTGGTACGGCGTGTTTCACGCCGTCTCGGCCTTCTGCAACGCCGGCTTCGACCTGATGGGCGTCCGGGCGCCCTTTTCCTCGCTGACCGGCTATGCCGGCGATCCGCTCGTCATCCTCACCATCGCCTCGCTCATCATCATCGGCGGCCTCGGCTTCATCGTCTGGGACGATCTGCGCGCCTGCGGCCGCCACTGGCGCCGCTACGCGCTGCACACCAAGGTGGTGCTGGCCTGCACGGGGGCGCTGATCCTCGGCGGCACGCTGCTGATGCTGCTGCTCGAGCACGGCGCCTCCCTGGCCGGCCTGCGGGACGGCAAGCGGCTGCTGGCCGCCTTCTTTCAGGCCGTGACGCCGCGCACGGCGGGCTTCAACAGCGTCGATCTCACCCGGCTGGGCCACGGCGGACGGCTGCTCATCACTCTGCTGATGTTCGTCGGCGCCTCGCCGGGCTCGACGGCGGGCGGCGTCAAGACGACGACGCTGGCCGTGGTGCTGGCCTCCCTGTCGTCCTACCTGCACGGCCGGCGCGATGTCAACCTGTTCCATTATCAGATCGAGCCGCAGGTCGTGCGCCGCGCCTATTGCAGCATGACGCTCTATACCCTGCTCATCCTCGGCGGCAGCTTTGTGCTGACGGCGCAGGGCGCCGCCGCCGAGCGCGCCGTCTTTGAGACGGTCTCCGCCATCGGCACGGTCGGGCTCAGCCTGGGGCTGACGCCGTTCCTGCCCGCGCTGTCCCGGCTGGCCCTCATCCTGCTGATGTACGCCGGCCGCGTCGGCAGCCTCTCGGTCTTTATGGCCGTCACCGAGGCGCGCCAGCCCGATATCCTGCAGAATCCCGTCGGCAAAATCACCATCGGCTGAGCGCCCGCCCCGAAAACATGAAGGAGGAACACATCATGCGCACCATTCTCGTCATCGGCTGCGGCCGCTTCGGCCGCCACCTCGCCCTCAAGTTCAGCGAGCTCGGCAACGAGGTGCTGGTCGTCGACAAGGACGAAAAGCTCATCAACGAGATCGCCCCCTTTGTCACCCGCGCCCAGATCGGCGACTGCATGGACGAAAACGTCCTGCGCAGCCTCGGCGTCGGCAATTTCGACCTCTGCTTCGTCTGCATCAGCGACAACTTCCAGAGCAGCCTGGAGATCACCTCGCTGCTCAAGGAGCTGGGCGCCCGTTATGTCGTCGCCAAGACCAACCGCGACATCCACGCCAAGTTTTTCAAGAAGATCGGCGCCGACGACGTCATCTACCCCGAGCGCGACATGGCGCAGCGCACCGCCGTGCGGTACAGCGCCAGATACGCCTTCGACTACATCGAGCTGACGCCGGAATACGCGATCCTCGAGCTGCTCCCGCCCGACGCCTGGGTCGGCCGCTCGGTGCGCGACATCGACGTCCGCAACCGCCACAAGGTCAACGTCATCGGCTTCAAGAAGGAGGGGCGCATCGTGCCCCTGACCTCGGCCGACCATGTTTTCCGCGCCGACGAGCACCTGATCGTCGCCGGCGGCAAGGCCGACATCGTGCGGCTGGTGGACAAAACCTGAGCCCTCGGTTATAATGGTCGCAAAGCGAGGTGAGCATCCGTGCCGGACAAGCGGAAGATCCTGCGCAACGCGCTGCTGACCGCCGTCATCCTGGCGGTCGCCACCCTGTGCGCCCTGGGCGTGGACCGTCTGGGCATCGGCAAGGAGAGCATCATCATGTTCTTCCTGCTCGGCGTGCTGTTCGCCACCGTGCTGACCGGCAGCTATCTCTGCGGCGTGCTGACCTCGCTGCTCAGCCTGATGCTCTTCAACTACCTCTTCACCGCGCCGCGCTTCACCTTTGTCATCGCCAGCAGCGGCGACGTCGTGCTGCTGGCCTTTTTCCTTGTGACGGCGATGGTCTCCGGCACGGTCACCTCGCGCCTGCAACAGCAGATGGAGCTGGCCGGGCAGAACGAGCGCGCCGCGCGCACGCTCTACCGCATCGCGGCCGGCTTTCTCTCCGCCAGCGGCAAGGAGAACATCCTCGACCGCGGCGTCGAGTTCGTCCGCAACTACGCGGGCGCCGAATGCGCCGTGCGGCTCGACGGCGAGCCGCCGCGCGGCATGCTGCCGAAGGAGCGCTCCGCCGACTATCCGATCGTCACTCCCGGCGGACGGCTGGGCACCCTGACCTGCGGGCCGACCGCGGGGCCGCAGGGCGAGCTGGTCGTCCAGGCCGTCGCCACCCAGCTCGGCATCGCCCTCGACCGCGAATATCTCTACAACGAGCGCGAGCGCATCCGCGTGGCGATGGAGCGCGAGCGGCAGCGCAGCACCCTGCTGCGCTCGGTGGCGCACGACCTGCGCAGCCCGCTGACCGCCCTGTCGGGCGAGAGCAACCTGCTGGCCGACGGCTATGACGGCCTGAGCGACGGCGAGCGGCGCGAGCTGGCCCGCGACATGAGCGAGGAGATCATCTGGCTCACCGACCTGGTGGAAAACATCCTCAGCATGACCCGCATCACCGAAAGCCGCCTCGACCTGCGCCGCCAGGACGAGGTGCTTGACGACCTCATCAGCGGCGCCGTCTCGCACGTCGAGCGCCTGATGGGCGACCGGAAGCTGACCGTCTCGCTGCCGGAGGAGGTCGTCTGCCTGCCGGTGGACGGCAAGCTCGTCGTCCAGGCCATCGTCAACCTGCTGGAAAACGCGGCCCAGCACACCCCGCCGGGAACGCCCGTCTCGCTGCGCGCCGCCGCCGAAAACGGCAGCGCCGTCATCACCGTCGCCGACGAGGGGCCGGGGATCGACCCCGCCGTGCGGGGACGGCTCTTCGAGCGCTTCGTCACCGCCGACAACGCCGTGGCCGACGGCCAGCGCGGCCTCGGCCTCGGGCTGGCCATCTGCCGCGCCATCGCCGAGGCCCACGGCGGCACGGTCGCCGTCTCGGACAACCGGCCGCACGGCGCCTGCTTCACGCTGACGCTGCCGCTGCAGGACGCCCCGCCGAAAGGAGATGCCCATGGAGACCAAATGGAAAATCCTGATCGTTGAGGACGACCAGTACATCGCCCGCTTCACCTCGATGTCGCTGCGCAAGGAGGGCTATGAGGTGCTGGAGGCCTCGACCTGCGCCGAGGCGCTCTTCCTCTTTTCCTCCCATCACCCCGACATCGTCCTGCTCGACCTCGGCCTGCCCGACCGCGACGGGCTGGATTTTCTGCGCGAGATCCGCGCTTTTTCCGAGACGCCGGTGCTGATCGTCTCCGCCCGCGGCCAGGAGAACGAGAAGATCGCCGCCCTCGATCTCGGCGCCAACGACTATATCACCAAGCCCTTCCACATGGGCGAGCTGATGGCCCGCATCCGCGTCGCCGGGCGGGCGCTGGCCCAGACGGGCGCCGCCGGGACGACCTATGTCTGCGCCTACCTCACGGTGGACTATGAGCACCGCCGCGTCCTTGTCGACGGGCAGGAGGTCCACCTCACCCCGACCGAATACAAGCTGCTGCTGCTGCTGATCGCCAACCGCGGCAAGGTGCTGACCCACAACTTCATCGGCCGCCAGGTCTGGGGCTATGAGGAGGGCGACAGCAAGAACATCCGCGTCGTCATGGCCAGCCTGCGCCGCAAGATCGAAAAGGACACCGCCGCGCCGCGCTTCATCCTCACCGAGGTCGGCGTCGGCTACCGCTTCGCGGACGAATAGGCGGCAGACAGGGATCACACCACAGGTCACACCAAAAGTCACACCAAAAGTCACATATTCAAACAATAATACGCCTCCATCTTGTTTTCCGTTACCGTTTGTGTTATCATGGCAGCAGAAAACAAAAGGGAGGCGTGATTTTGATGAAGCGAGAGGATTTTGAACAGGCGCTGCGCGCGCTGCTCGCCGGGACGACGGGCGGCGCCCTGACCGTCCGCGCCGGCGACCTCCATCGCGCGGTCGGCGGCTATCCGGGCCGGGACCACCGCATGCCCGTCTGCTGCGCCGTGATGCGGGCGGCGATGGCGCCCGGCGACGAGGTGCTGGCCGCGCCGCCCTCCGGTCTCGGCGCGTCGCTGACGATCCGCTACCGCCGCTGACCGCGGCGGGCAAACAAAAAAGTCCGGCAGAGCCGGACTTTTTTGCTGCGCCCGACGTTTCTACCGCGGGCTGGCGACGATGAACAGCATGTCGTTGCCGCCCTCGTCGTCGGTGAAGGAATTGTAGGTGGTGAAATTGTACATCAGGCGCTCGGCGGGATAAATGCCGTAGCCGTCCTGATTGTGATCGGTGGTGTCATAGGGGTCGGCGACCAGGAACACGTCGTCCTGTTCGGTCTCGGTGCCCATCGTGTCGTAGCCGATGATGACCTGCCAGTGTCCGCCCCAGTCGTTCCAGCAGATCATGACCGGCTTGCCCTCGGCCAGCCAGCCCTGAATGTCGTCCATCCAGATGCCGTCGGGCCTGTCGTAGGTCGTCGTCAGTTCAAAACCGCCCACGCCGTTGAAAATGTCCATGGCCTGGTCGAGCGTCGTGCCGGGGTAATCCCCGTAGTCGGCCTCGCTGAGCTTGTGCCGCAGCGCCGCCAGCGTCTCCTCGTTCCAGTCGTCAAGCTTTTCGTACCAGTTGAGTACCATCAGCGCGGCATCCACGCCGCAGGACCATTCGCTCGTCTGCTGCTGCGTCTGGAAATGCGTCAGCATCGTCAGCGTGTCGCCGGACTTCAGGTTGTAGACGTCCGGATGCGCGAAATACGGCGAATCCTTGTGGTCGCCCTGCCGTTCGACCGCATCGGCGCCGTCGTCGGCGGAGAGGTCGGTCGCATAGGGGATTTTCATTTCGTCGCTGAAGTTCTCTTTGGCGCAGCCGGACAGCAGCCCGAGGGCCAGCAGCACGGCCAGTGCGAGGGTGGCGGTTTTTTTCATCTGTCGATCTCCCTTTTGGCGGGGGATGTTCCCCCGATATTCTATTACCCGGCGGTCGCCGCTCTGCGCGGCGCCGGCGAATAACCCCCGTGAGGCATACGGACAAAAAGCGGGGCCTGCCGCCCGCGCGCCGCACCGCGGAGCCGCGGGGCGCATGAAGGCGACAGGCCTCTTTGGAGCAGGGCGTGCAGCCGTCCTCCCGTATGCCTGATCTGATTTTATATTTTTACAGGAAACGCGCCCGTTTGTCAATAGTTTGCGGGCCCTTGCAGTACAAAAATTTATTTGTGCCGCGCCCGCCCGTCAGGGCAGCTCGCAGACGCCGGTGTCGGAGACGGCCCAGCGGTCCTCGCGGCCGGTGACGCCGCACAGGCGCGCCCGGTTCCAGTGCGCCCGCTTCCAGCGCTCCGAGGCCGCGATCTCCGTCAGCGCGGCGCAGCGGATGAAGACATACGCCCCGATCTCGGCCGCGCTGTCCGGGATGACGACGCGCGCGAGGGCGGCGCAGCCCGCAAAGGCGCCTTCGCCGATCTTCGCCGTGCCGTCCGGCAGGACGACCTCCGTCAGCGCGGCGCAGTCCTTGAAGGCATACGCCCCGATCCCGGTCACGCCGGCCGGCAGGACGATCTCCGCCAGCGCGGCGCAGCCCTCGAAGGCATACGCCCCGATCCCGGTCACACCGGCCGGGATGCGCACGTGCGCGAGGGCGGCGCAGCCGCCGAACAGCCCGGCCCGGATCTCCGTCAGCCCGGCGGGAAGCACGGCCTCCGCCAGCCCGGCGCAGCCCACAAACGCCCGCTCGCCGAGCGCGGCGACGCTGTCCGGCAAGACGGCGCGCGCAAGCCGGACGCAGCCCGCGAACGCCTCCTGGCCGATGTCCCCGACGCCCGGCCCGACCGTCAGCTCCCGCAGGCCGGCGCAGCCGCCGAACGCGCCCGCGCCGATCGCGGCGACGCTGCCCGGGACGGCGACCGCCGTCAGCTCCTGGCAGTTCTCAAAGGCGCGGCGGCCGATCTCGCCCACGCGCGGCGGAAGGTCGATCCGCTCCAGCGCGGCGCAGCCCTCAAACGCGGCGCCGCTGATGCGGGTCAGCCCGGCCGGCAGGACGACGCGCCGGAGGTGCCAGCAGCCGCCGAACGTCTCCTCCTCCAGCGCCGTCACGCCCGCCGGGAGCGCGATCTCCGTCAGGCTGACGCAGTCGTGCAGGGCGCGGCTGCCGAGCGCCGTCAGCCCGGCCGGGAGGTCGAGCCGCTCCAGCGCCTGGCACGATCCGAACGCATTCCATCCGACGGCGGCGACGCTGTCCGGCAGGTCGGCGCGCCGGAGGCTCGCGCAGCCGGAAAACGTGCCCGCGCCGATGCGCTCCACGCCGTCCGGTACAGAGACGCGCGTCAGCGCGGTGCAGCCGCGGAAGGCCCAATCCCGGATGGCGGTTGTGCCGCCGGGGATCGCGTAGGCGCCGCCGAGCCGGCAGGGCGCGGCGATCAGCTCGCCGCCGTCCCGGCTGAACAGCACGCCCCGCCCGTCCGCCGCAAAGCAGCCGTTCGCGGGATCGACGGCGAACCGCTCCAGGCGGAGGCAGCCGATGAAGGCCCCGCTCCCGATTTGGGTCAGGCCCGCCGGGAGCGCAATCTCCGTCAGCCCGGTGCAGTCCGCGAACGCGCCGCGGCCGAGCTCGGCCAGGCCCGCCGGGAACACGATCTCCGTCAGCGCGGCGCAGCCCGCGAAGGCGTCGCGGCCGATGTATGTCAGGCTCGGCGGCAGCGTGACGCTCCGCAGCCCGGCGCAGCGGCTGAACGCTTCTTCCCCGATCCTCGTCACGCCGTCCGGGATCACGACGCGGCGGAGCCGGCGGCTGCCGCAGAACACGCGCGCCCCGATCTTGGTCACGCCGTCCGGGATCGCGGCCGCTGCCGGCACGCAGGTGTATCTGGACAGCACGCCGTCCTTGACGGTGATGGTCATGCTTCCGCCTCCTCGCGCACAGTGGGGTCTCCCCCAACAAATTGATTCCATTATAGACCCTTCGCGCCGCCATTTCCAGCGCCGCGGAAAAATCCCCCGGGCTCAGCCCGGGGGGACGGTCTTTCCGGCCGGTTCAGCTGCGGGGCCGGAGCGCGGCCAGCGTCTCCGCCAGGTCGACGGCGACGCAGAGCGCGCGGTCTCCGAGCTCCGGCGGCGCGGCGGCCTCGTCCCGGTTGAGGCAGGCGTACAGCGCCTCCGGGTTGTTCCGCGCCATCCGCCGGAAGGGGTACTTGATGATGCCGGGGGTGTTGTAGCCGACGCCCAGCTCCAGATAGAGCACCCGGCCGCGCGCGTGCGCCGCCAGAAAGGCGCGGTACCGGTCCTGCGCCGCGTGCCAACCCTCATCCTCGACAAAGCTATCGTCGGCGCGCAGGTTCATCGCCATGGGCCGGCCGCAGACCGGGCAGCGCGGCACCAGCTCCGCGGGAATGCGGAGGTCCTTCTGCTCCGCGAGCATCCGCCGCACGATTTCCTCATTGTCGTAGGTTTTCGGATGGCACGGCCCGGAGCACTGGAACAGGCCGTAGTCGCCCTGGGTGTAAAAGAGCCGCCGCTTGTCGAACCCGGCCTTCTGAAACTGGTGGTCCACATTGGTGGTCAAGACAAAATAATCCCTGTCCCGTACCAGCTTCAAAAGGTCGTCATAGACCGGCTTCGGCGCCGGGACATAGCGGTTATACCAGATGTGCCGGCTCCAGTAGGCCCACTTTTCCTCCGCCGTCGGGAACGGATAAAACCCGGCCGTATACATGTCGGTCAGATGGTATTTCGCAATAAAATCCGCAAAGTTCCGCCGGAACCGCGGGCCGGAATAGGCGAACCCCGCCGCGGCCGAAAGGCCGGAGCCGGCGCCGATCACGACGGTGTCGGCCCGGGCCAGCTCCCGCTTCAGCCGCTCAGTCTGCGCCGAGCAGCTCCCGGTAGATGGCAAGATCTGTGTCTTTGAATACATTGAAAATCACCCTCATGCCGCCGTGATCGCGCAGAAACGCACGGACTGCCGCCACGGCGATCCCGGCGGCCTCCCGGTTGGGAAAATGGAACTCGCCGGTGGAGACGCAGCAGAAGGCGACGCTGCGCAGCCCGTGCGCCGCCGCCAGCGCCAGGCAGGCGTCGTAGCAGCTCCTCAGCTCCCGCCGGTCGCGCGCGGTCACGGCGCCGCGCACGATGGGACCGACGGTGTGCAGCACCCGCCCGGCCGGGAGGTTATAGGCCCCGGTGAGTTTGGCCTGCCCGGCCGGCTCCTCATGGCCCTGCGCCGTCATGATCCGGTTGCACTCGTCCCGCAGCTGCAGCCCCGCCGCCGAATGGATGGCGTTGTCGATGCAGCCGTGGCAGGGAATAAAGCATCCCAGCAGCGCTGCGTTCGCCGCGTTGACAATGGCGTCGGCGGCCAGCCGCGTGATGTCGCCCTGCCAGAGAAAAACGCCCGGCGCCCCGGTCGGGGGCAGGGCCGCCGGATCGACGACGCCCTTTGCCGCCGTCTCGGCGGACAGCAGCGCGTCCTGGACGGCGAGGAAGCCGTCGTCCAGCGGCAGCGGCGGGCGCACGTTCATTAGGCTGCGCAGCAGCCGCCGCTGCGCAGGCGCGTCCGCCGGGAACTGCGCCGCCTGCGCCCGGTATTGCGGCAGCTCGTCCAGCAGCCGGCCGATCAAAAACCGCAGCTGTTCGTCTCTTGTCATGGCTGACCTCTTTTCCGCGGCCCCGCGGGGCCGCCGTTACAGCGAATATTCCCGCGGCGGATTGCCGGAAAAATCGGCGATGACGGCGTGGGCGCCTTCCAGATAAAACACCTCGAAGATGGGGTTGTCCGCGGTCCGGTACTGCCCCTTGACAATGGGGTTGGCCATGCAGCCCTCCTTGACGGCGCGGTTGTCCGCAAAGACCGCCTTGCCGTCGAGCCGGATCCAGGCATAGGACGGGCTGGAGACGGAAATCTGCACATAGGGGTTATGCATCAGGTCCTTGTAGACCTCCTTGGTGTGGTTGGTGCAGAACCAGAGCTTTCCGTCCCGCTCGAAGCAGAACATAAAGGGGCGGCACTTGGCCCTGCCGTCGCGGCCCACGGTGGCGAGGTACTGGACGGGGTTTTCCTGCAAAAAACTGACGACATCGTTCATCATCGATTCCTCCATCATGCGTTGTTCATGCGGAAAACGGCTTGCGTTTCCGGCTGACAAGGCTATAATAGAGCCATAGCGCCGCATTGTAAAGTAAGCACATAATTGTGGTGTAGTTTCCAAAAAGATACTATTTGGCCGCAGGGAGGATCCATGATGAACGAAACACGCGATTTTTCCGCCATCCCGGCGCAGGAGCTGCCGCCCTGCCCGGTCGAAACAACGCTGATGCTGATTTCCGACCGCTGGAAGGTGCTGATCCTGCGCGATCTGATGCCGGGGACGAAACGGTTCGGCGAGCTGAAGCATTCCATCGGCCGCGTGACGCAGAAGGTGCTGACCGCGAATCTGCGCGAGATGGAGGCGCAGGGGCTGCTGACGCGCAAGGTCTATGCCGAGGTGCCGCCGCGGGTGGAGTACACGCTGACCGCGCTCGGGCGCAGCCTCAAGCCCGTCCTCGACGCGATGTGCGCCTGGGGCGAGCGCTACAAGGCCTCGGTCGGCGGCCGCTGACGCGCTCCGGCGCTGCCGCCGCGGAAACAAAAGGCAGGCTGCCTGACCGGGAATCCGGCCCGCAGGCAGCCTGCCTCCCGGTTTATTTGACAATTTCGACCTGTTCGTCTTCCGTTCCGGGGTTTTTCTGAACCGCGGTGAAGAACAGGGTTTTGTAAACAAGCTGGTCCGGGGATCGGGAGTCGTAGGCCGTTTCATACCTGAATCTCGGCACCTGATTGAACTGGGCGACCGCCACATAATCCGTGACGGCAAAGATTCCGCATAGCAGGACGGCGCAGCCGATCGCGCTCAGCACGCGCATTTTCTTCCTGACCAGAGCCGCCTTCGTGATGAAGCAGACTCCGGCGATCAGAAAAATGCTCCCGATCACGGAATAAATGCTTCCCCAGCTGCTTTCGCTCGGGAACACGGACAAAGCCGAAACGATGACAAACACCCCGAAGGCCGACATCAGACAGCCGACAAGCTTCTGTTTGCCGAGCCTGACCTCGTTCCGGCCGTATTCCGCCATGGCGTGGGCGGTGTCTCTGGTCTCCTGATTCATATTCTCGCTTTTCCTTCCTGCACCGATGATTTCAGGTATGCTCACCTCATAGAAATCGGCAATCTCGGCCAGCATACCGATGTCCGGCATATTGCTTCCGGTCTCCCACCGGGATACGGTTCGGTTGGAAACGCGAAGCTGTTCCGCCAGGCCTTCCTGCGTCAGGCCCTTTTCTTTGCGAAGCTCCTTGAGAAAAGCTCCGATCTTCCTTTGATCCATGCGGGCGACCTCCTTTCTGTGCCATCATACGGTTCATCCGCATCTTTGAACACGACACAAAGCGAGAAATGCCGTGCTGTTTCGGTGCGGACATCGCTGTCTGCCCCATTTTTCCCCGGCTTTGACAAGGGCTGCAGAATCAAACAGCAATGCGCAAATCCGGACAACGCCGCGCGCGCTGGAAAATCCGGATTTTTATTTCATTTTGTCTACCAGTTTCATCATTGGCTTACAGATTTGTTTGGAAAGCAGGCCTACCAATACCGCCGCTGCAACTGTCCCTTCTCGCACTCCCAGCAGCGTGCCTTTGGCCGCTATCCCGATTAGAACAGCTGTTGCGACCAAAATGCCGTCAAAGCACATTTTCATACTGCCAAATTTCACCGGAATCACTTTGCAAATGGCCAATACAAGTCCTTCGCCTGCCAAGGTTACGACATTTGCCGCAACCTCCATGCTGACGCCAACGGCGACCATTGCAATTCCAACGATGCACAAAAGCCACTGCTCCAAATAGGAAGAATACGCAATTCCCCTCAATAACCATACAGCCAGATCTGTCATGGCGCCAAAGACAAAGGCGGTCGGGAGCTGCATGAGTTGAATCAATTGATACCTCTTCCGAAGAATTAAGACCTGCAGGAGAATGAACACACAGTGCATTGCGATCGTTGCCTCGCCCACCGTAACCGGCGAAATGAGACTGATCGCATACGGAACGCTGGAAATGGGAGATGTGCCAAGATTTGCCTTTATCGAAAACGCAACGCCAAGCGCCATAACGAGCAGGCCTGCGCCAAGAAACAGGTATCTTTTCAAATATTCAGTTTTCATTAATGCCTTCTAACCTTTCAAAATATATGATCCGGGTGAAAGGCAGAAGCAGTCCCCTTTGTTGCGCGGAAGATTTGGAATTCCCCAAATCCAAATAATTACGCCTTCCATATCAATTTTCTCTCAATTCTTATTGCGATCGCAGAAAACAAGTAAAATGTTTTTCGTGATACATCTCCGCATTGACAGTCCTTGCTCTTTATTTTGTCACAGCAGCTTTCGAATTAAAAATATATCTCGGCCCCCGCGGCATGCCAGCGATGATCAGAAGCCGAAAAGCGCCTGAAATCAAGACTTTCGCGCGCCTTACTCTTTTACTCTTGACATCAATACTACCGTTTCAACAGTACTTTCGCTGTCCCAACTCAACTCCTGCGTTTCGATTCCGTTGAAATAAACGGGGAAGCGGAACTTTATGCTCTTGAGAATGCGGCCGTTGGGTTGTTCCTGCTCATAGATGCCGACGCTTTCCACAAAGCTCGCCATAAACTCTTTCTTTTCCGCGTCGGTGAATTTATGATACAGTTTATCAAAGTACAGCAGAAATTGATAGATGTTATCCCCGGAAATTTTCTGCTGCTGGATGTTTTGCAGCCTTGACTGTACTTCTGTGATTTTGGCTTCGACCGCTTCAATGTCGTCATAGAGCGCATACAGACGATCCTGCATATCCTGATATTTTTTATCGTAGTGACGGTCATTGATATTCAGATTGTCCATCTGCGCGCCCAATCGTGTCTTCGCGCCATTCAGCTGACGGAGCTGTTTGCGCAGGCCTTCGATCTCCGCTTCCAACTCTGAAGAATCAATTCTGGAGCCGATTTTAGCCCGAATTGCCTCTTCAAATTTTGGATTCTGCACCAGCTTGCGAATGACCTCCACAACGGCGTCGTTGATTTTGTCCTGGCCCCATTGCTTTTTATAGGTACAGCTGTGCCCATCCACACTCATGCGGTGCTTGCAGGCGTAATAATAGTAATCCCGATACATGGAGCCGTCTTTTTTGCGCTTGCGGTTCACGTTCCCATACATTCCGCTGCCGCAGACTGGGCATTTCAAAATACCGGACAGAATATTTTCATGCTCCAGGCTGTGCGTCTTTGTGTTTTTAACGCCCGTTTCCTGCCGCTTTTGCCGTGCCAGCTGCCAATCCTCCTCGGATACAATCGCCTCTTGAGCGCCGTCGTAGAGCATATAGGTATCCTGTTTTACAACGTGATATTGGTTTCTTGTTCCGGCAATCTTCTCGTTTTTTCTGCGGCCATACGGCATCTTTCCGCAATAGACGGGATTGTCCAGGACACCTTTGACAAAAGTGGCGGCAAACGCGTTCAGCGTATTGTTCTGCCGCTTTTTCTTTTTGTATCCATGTTGATTCAAATAGGACGCGATCTTTCCCACGCCCATATTCGTATGGATGAACTTATCGTAAATCAGGCGGATGACCTCCGCCTCGTCCTCAGCGATGACGAGATCACCGTCTGCCAGCCGATAGCCATACGGAGCAAAGCCGCCGTTCCATTTTCCCTCGCGGGCTTTTTGCCTGCGGCCCTCCATTGTCTGAACGAGAATGTTTTCGCGCTCGATTTCCGCAACAGCCGACAGCACGGAAATCATGAGCTTGCCGCTGTCTTTGGAGCTGTCGATTCCGTCCTCCACGCAGATCAGGTTCACGCCGTAGTCCTGCATGCGCTGCAGGGAGTTAAGCACATCCGCGGCATTGCGCCCGAACCGGGACAGCTTGAACACAAGCACAAACCCTACGCCGTCTTTTCCCGTTTCAATGTCGCTGAGCATCCGCAGAAATTCCGTTCGGCCCTCCACACTTTTGCCGGATTTGCCTTCATCGGAATATTCCCCGGCAACCACCATGTTTTGAAACTCAGCATACCGGTTCAGCTTTTCCTTCTGTGCGTCCAGGCTATATCCATCCACCTGCATTGCGGTTGATACGCGCGTATAAATATAGCACTTCTGTGCTTTGCTGCTCTGTGCGTTCATATCAAAGCCGCTCCTCTCAGTATGTGTTACAATTCGTGTATTTATGTCCCAACTCAATCATACCTTCTGCACAGCTGTTCGTCAAGGATAATCCATAAAAGAAACAGGAGACGGCCATGCTGCCATCTCCTGCTGACTGAACAATTCCTTTTATGCGACATACTCAGATGTTTTGCCCGGTAAACTCTTTTCCTGTATATCCTTTGCTGCCATTTCTTCCCGGAGGAGCTCATCGCCGTACTTTTCAATCATTCTGGACAGAAAGTCAATACAGCGTTCAAAATACACGTTCTGTTCCATAAGCTCCTCCTTCCTGACAGTCTCTTTTGATACTGTCATTTTAACAGGAGGCACCCGAAACCACATTGAGCCGGAATTGAGGGAAAATTGACTGTTGCCGCGCGCATCGTCCTTTACCCCACCGGATATTGATGCTATAATTTTTTTATCTGTTACGAATTTTGCGGCGCAGCGCTGCTTTCGGGGGGGTGACTTTATGGAACGCTGTGACTTTAGCTCCGTCATGGCCATCGTCAGGCGCTATATCAGCGAGGACCACGGCCTGAATCAGATGGACTTGCTCTACGAGCTGTTTGCGAGCTTTCTGAATGATGACGGAGCGCAGGACTTTGACCTCGACAACGGCCTCGTCTGCAAATGGCTGAGCGGTCAGGCGCGGCTCAGCCCACGCATCAGCGCCTACTATCAGGAGCCGCGCCACAAGGAGCAGTTGGTTCAGGATATTGCGGAACGCATTCTGCCGCTGATGTACGACATTGGCATGGCAGCGCAGGAGCTAAGCGAACTGGTCTCGCTGGACAGCTCCATCTCCGAACGGGAAAAGGAAAAACTGCTTCGCAGTTATCCGGTGCAAAAAGAATCCGACGACGCACAGCTGATGGCGGATATTCTCTGCTTTGCCATGGAGCGCAGTTTTGTGAAGCGGGATGCCAAGGTGCAGAAGCTGCTCACCACCGGGAGCCTTTCGCCGGTGCTGCAGGACTATGTTCTGGACGGCAGCCTGCCGAAACCCTGCCGCACCTTCTGCGGGCGCGAGCAGGAGCTGAGCGAGCTGCAGGCCCTGCTGGAGAAGCAGGACAAGGTCTTTCTCTATGGCATCGCGGGCATCGGAAAAAGCGAGCTGGCAAAGGCGTATGCTTGGCAGCACCGCAGGGACTACACCAACATTCTGCATCTGCTGTACCCCGGCAGTCTCAGGCAGATGATCGTTGAAATGGAGTTCACCGACGACCTGCCGAACGAGGACGACGCCGAGCGTTTCCGCAGGCACAACCGCTTTCTGCGCTCACTGAAAGAGGATACCCTGCTGATCATCGACAATTTCAACACGACCGCCGGTGAGGACGAGCTGCTGCCGGTCGTACTCAAATACCGCTGCCGCATTCTGTTTACCACCCGCAGCCGCTTTGAGCAAAGCACTGCCATGCAGCTGGCCGAGATTTCGGACAAGCAGGCGCTGCTGCGGCTGATGGCGGCGTTCTATTCCGGCGCGGAGCGGCAGCCGGAGCTGATGGAGCAGATCATCGACACCGTCCATTCCCATACGCTGGCGGTGGAGCTTGCAGCCCGTCTGCTGGAAAACGGCATTCTGGAGCCGAAGGCACTGCTGGCGCGGCTCCAAGCGGAGCATGCTTCTCTCAGCACGGACACCATCGGTATCCAGAAGGACGGGCAGAATCAGAAGGCCACCTATTACGGCCATATCCACACATTGTTTTCCCTGTATGCGCTTTCCGCAGCGCACCAGGAAACCATGCGCTGCCTGTCGCTCATCCCGCTTTCCGGCATCCGGGCAAGACTGTTTGCCTGCTGGCTGGGTCTGCCGAATCTGGATACGATCAACGAGCTTGCGGAGATGGGGTTTGTTCAGGAGCGCAGCGGCGTCATCGCCCTGCACCCGATGATTCAGGAAATCAGCGTGGCTGATTTGACCCCCGGCGTGCGGAACTGCCGCGCGATGCTGGACAATCTGCAGGCGATTTGTCTGCGCCACGGCTATGATATCTCCTATTACAAGGTTTTGTTCCAGACCATTGAAAACTTCATCAATCTGGCGGAGAAGGACGACGCGGCCGCCTATCTGCTGTTTCTCGAAAATGCCTGCCCGTACATGGAGAAATACCTGTACCGCCAGGGGCTGGAGGCGGTTCTCGGCGAACTGCAGCGTCTGCTGCAAGAGCCGTCCGTCGGAGGGGTAAGGGATCGCGCCCTGCTGCTGGATTTTCAGGCGGCCTTTGAGGAACGCTTTTTTCAGCATACAGACAAGGCTGTCAAGCTGGAAAAGGAAGCGGTGGCCCTGGTCGGCGCGGTCACGGCGGAGAACGCGCATCTGGCGGCCAATCTGAATGCCAACCTCGGCGGTCTGCTGAACGGGGCAAAAAAATTTGACCCCGCCAGAACGTACATGGAAACGGCCATGCAGATTTTGGAGGAATATGGTCTGCTCTATATGCATGACAGTATCCCGATGATCTGCAACTATGCCAACCTGATCGCCGCCGTGGGCGAGCCGGAACGGGCCATGACGGCGCTGCGCAAGTGCGCCCGCGTCGTGGCGGAAAACAATTCCGACCACTGCGGCGATTACGCCGTCGTGCAGGAAACCATGGGCGTGCTCTGCCTGCAAACGATGCAGATTCCGGAGGCTTCCCAATATTTCAAAAAGGCGCTTTCCATCTATGAAACGCTCTACAATGCCGACCCGGACGCGGCGGATGCCTGCAAAGCGAGGCTTCTGTCCTATTATCCGATGGCGGGAATCAACATTGGAAAAGCAATGCTGGGAGAATAGACGGGGTATCAACCGAGACGACATTTTTCTCAAAAAAGATTAAGACACATGAATCACGATGTATGGTCCAGCAGCGCGTACCGCCTCGCAAAGCGTATCGGGATCAAGCTGTTTTTTCATGCGAACGGTCGCTTTCTTCTCTCCGAGGTCAACGGTGGCCCAGACGCCGGGGAGGGCGTTCAAGGCATTTGCCACCGTGTTGGCGCAATTCGCGCACACCATGCCATCCAGTGTCAACATGGTTAGAAAGGGGTAATGCGCCGGGTCCCTGTCGGTAACTCTGTTTGCATGAACAGCCTTGCTCCCGCCGCCCCCGCAGCATCCGCTGGATAGCCTCCTGCAATAACTTTTGACAGATGTAACGACGAGCAAAACGAATACCACAATCCCGATCGCATAAAACAATGTGTTCATTTTTTGCCTTCTTCCCTCGCTTTCCCAAGCCGGCGAAACATCCCGCAGAGCATTGCGTCAAGAATGGCAATTAAAGCCCATGCTGACATTCCAAACAGGAAAGAAACCATCGCATTCGCGTACACGAAACCGTCTCCTTTCGCATAATCTCTTTGCCGCGTTTCCGGCTATATTGCCGCTGCCGTTCTGAGCTGGTCCCACGCAGGCATCTGCAGCCTGCTCTTTTGCCGCAGCTGTTCGAAGCCGCATCCAATCTTCCCGGTCAGGAACGCTTCTGCCGCAAGCGCATCCTCAATTTCGGAAGATCGCCCTCCGGTATACCCGCCAGCAGCTCGCAGGCGGCATTTCGGCAGTCCGCGCCCGTACAGCGGAGAGAACCTTCTATCTGCCGCAAAAGAAGCGCATAACAATCCGCGTATTGATCCGCCTTCTGCTGCCCGAGTTCCGTGAGAAATACGGTTCCGTACTTTTCCTTTTTCACCAGCCCCAGTTCCAGCAGATTCCGCGTCATGGCAAAAACGCTGGGTTTCGTGACGCCGAGCTGCTTTGCAATGTCGCTGCCGCGCACGCCATGCTGCTGCGTATCCAATTCCCGGATGACCAGCAGATAGCGGATATTGGCTGAGGTCAGGGCCTGCCCGTCCTTCGTCATTGCTTTCCTCCTGTAATAAGATTGGGGAGACGCGCAGCAGGATGCGCGCCTCCCCCGGATCTCAGTGCTTCTTATGGCACTCGCCGCGCATGGCGCAGCCCTGACAATTGTAACCGCAGGAGGTCTTGCCCTTCTTTTTGTTCCGAACCATATGAATTGCCACAAATACAACAAGCAGCACAACCACTGCAAGAACGAGAATGGTTGCCATGGAATCGACCTCCTTTTCGTCCGCTATTTCTTATCATGGAAAAAACCGACCGCGATCCGCACGCCGAGAACGAACAGGATCAAAAGAATGATCAGCACCGCGATGTCTGCCGTCCCCAGCGTCAGATTCGTCGTCATGCCGCCTGACGGGCGGAGAGCCGCTCGCCGCGCTTATTGGGATCACGGCGGAAGAGCAGGTACAGCACGCCCGCCAGCACCAGAAAGGCCACGACCGTCGCCGCACCGAACGCGACCTTTCCGGAAAAAAGTCCGCCGATCTGATAGACCATCAGGGCGATACAGTAGGCGGAGATGTTCTGGAACAGGATCGCGAACCAGAAGAACTTTTTGCTGCCCATCTCTCGGGACATGGTGGAAATGGCGGCCAGGCAGGGAGAATCAAAAAGGTTGAAGTAGAGGAACGAAATCGCCGCGATGCCCGTGGGGAAAAAGGCCGCGAACTGAGCATGCATGGCGGCGTCGTAGGCCGCCACGTCGCCGAGGCCGGAGAGCACACCCATGGTGGAGACGATGCCCTCTTTCGCCACGAAACCGGAGAGGGAGGAGGCCACAGCCTGCCAGGTGCCAAAACCCAAAGGCTTGAAGATAAAAGCAATCGCGCCGCCGATCACAGCAAGGAAGCTGGCCTCCGTGTCCACCAGACCGAATACGCCGTCCTGCACGCCGAAGCTCGCGAGGAACCACATGACCACGCAGCAGAGGAACAGGATCGTGCCGGCTTTCTTCAGAAACGCCCAGACGCGTTCCCACACATGAAGCATCACGCCCCTGAACGAAGGAATGTGATACTGGGGCAGCTCCATCACGAAGGGGGCAGGCTCGCCCGCGAAGATCTTGAGTTTTTTCATGATGATGCAGGAGATGATGACCACCGCAATGCCGGAAAAGTACATCATCGGGGCCATCCACCACGCGCCGCCCATGAGGAAGCCTGCGATGAGGGCGATGACGGGGAGCTTCGCCCCGCAGGGGATGCAGGTCGTCGTGATCATGGTCATGCGGCGGTCCTTTTCATTTTCGATCGTACGGGAAGCCATGATGCCCGGCACGCCGCAGCCGGAGGAAATGAGGAACGGGATGAAACTCTTGCCCGAAAGGCCGAAGCGGCGGAAGATCCGGTCCATGATGAACGCCACGCGGGCCATGTAGCCGCAGTCCTCCAAAAGCGCCAGGAAGAAGAACACGATGGCCATCTGCGGTGCGAACCCGATGGGGGCCGCAAGGCCGCCGATGATGCCGTCCACGACCAGCGACACGACCCAGCCGGACGCGCCGATGTTCGTGAGGAAGGTGCTGACGGCGGGCTGAATCCATTCGCCGAACAGCGTGTCGTTCGTCCAGTCGGTGACGATCGTGCCCAGGGTGGTCACGGAGATGTAATAGACGAGGAACATGACCGCGGCAAAGATCGGCAGGGCCAGCCAGCGGTTCGTGACCACCTTGTCGATGCGGTCGGAGGGCGAGAGTTTCCCGGCGTTTTTCTTTTTGTAGCAGCCCTTCATCAGCGTGGCGATGTAAACGTAGCGCTCGTTGGTGATGATGCTCTCGGCGTCATCGTCCAGCTCTTTTTCCGCCGCCTTAATGTCAAGCTCCATGTGATCGAGGGTATCCTTCGGGATGTTCAGCTGCGCGAGTACCTTTTCGTCGCGCTCGAAGATTTTGACCGCGTACCAGCGCTGCTGCTCGGGTGGAACGCCATTCAGTTCAGCCTCCTCGATGTGGGCCACGGCGTGCTCCACCGGGCCGGAGAAGGGGTGCGTCGGAATGGGCCGGGCCTCCTTTGCCGCGTCGATGGCGGCCTCGGCGGCGGCCTGGATGCCGGTGCCCTTCAGCGCGGAGATCTCCACGATCCGGCAGCCGAGTTCGCGGGAAAGCTCCCCGATGTTGATCCTGTCGCCGCTCTTGTTCACCACATCCATCATGTTGATGGCGACGACCACCGGGATACCAAGCTCCAGCAGCTGGGTCGTCAGGTACAGGTTGCGTTCCAGGTTCGTGCCGTCCACGATGTTTAAAACGGCGTCCGGCCGCTCGGTGACGAGGTAGTTTCTCGAGACCACCTCCTCCAGCGTGTAGGGAGAGAGGGAGTAGATGCCCGGCAGGTCCTCGATGAGCACGTCGCTGTGCCCCTTGAGCCTGCCGTCTTTCTTCTCCACCGTGACGCCCGGCCAGTTGCCGACGTACTGGTTCGAGCCGGTGAGCGCGTTGAACAGCGTCGTTTTGCCGCTGTTCGGGTTGCCCGCAAGGGCAATTTTGATCTCTTTGACCATATCCTTGCTCCTTTCAAAAGTTAGATGCATCTAATCGATGGCAAAGAAAAAACCGGGGATTCCCCGGTTACTGCACTTCGATATTTTCCGCTTCCGTCTTGCGGATCGAGAGCTCGTAGCCCCGTACCGTGACCTCCACCGGGTCTCCCAGCGGCGCGACCTTGCGGATGTAGACGTCCACGCCTTTTGTGATGCCCATGTCCATGATGCGGCGCTTGAGCGCCCCCTCGCCATAGAGCTTCACCACTTTGACAGTCTCGCCGACCTTTGCTTCCTTCAGCGTTTTCATGTTCTTCCTCCTTCGCAAAAATAATAGTCTGCCCCTGTTTTGAGAGATCAGACCATGATTTTCCCGGCCATTTCGCGGCTGATCGCCACGCGGGACTCCTTGACCTTGACAATGAGATTTCCGGCGATGGTCGAGACGACGGTGACGGACTGCCCGGCAGCAAAGCCCATATCCTCCAGGTGCTTTTTCATCTCCGGGCTGCCCCCGACCCTGCGGACCATGGTTTCTTCGCCGACATTTGCCAGTGTGAGCGGCATCATGCTTCCTCCCTCCAGATTACTTTTTCTGATTAGAGACAGCTAACTGAGTCTCAAAAGAAAATGGTTAAATATCTCTAACCAAAAGACAGTTTAACGCCTTTAACACGTTTTGTCAACCCCTTTGAACGTGCTTTTCAAAATTTAGTTAGAGATTTTTAACTGAGGCGGTTTTGATCCATGTTCTTTGTACAGAACAGCAAAGGGCGGAGGATGAAGCACATCCTCCGTCCCAAATGATCCATCAGATCACCAGAGAGGGGGCCGCGTAAACGCGGGCCCCGAGCTTGCCGCCCTGCATACGCGTAAACGGCGCCGGGCCCGAAAACCGGCCTCCTCCGCCGATTCACTTGCTTTTTCAGTTAGAGAGTGTTAATCTAATAAAAAGCGCAGAGAAAGTCGGTGCAATGACCATGAAAATACAAAAAGCAGCGGAAGACTATCTGGAGGCCATGCTGATGATGAAGGAAAAGCACGGCTTCATCCGCTCTATGGATGTTGCCGAGCAGCTCCACGTCACGAAACCCAGCGTGACCTATACGACGAAGCGGCTGCGGGAAAACGGATACATCACAATGGACAAGGACGGTCTCATTACGCTGACCGACTCCGGCATGGAGATCGCCGACCGGATTTATACCCGGCACAAGCTGTTGACGGAATTCTTCGTTCATCTTGGTGTGGACGAGCAGACTGCCCGGGAAGATGCCTGCAAGGTGGAACACGATGTCAGCGCCAAAACCTTCGACGCCATCTGCCGCCACGCAAAGCGCGGCATGGACAATTTAGAAAAAATATAGCTTTCATTTTTGAAAAAGGCTGAGAACATCGTCCGGATGCTCTCAGCCTTTTCTGTCAAAACGCGCTCAATCCTCGCTCAATGTGTTTTCGCCCTTTTTCTTTTAGACTGAATGTATCCCGAAACGGTACCGCACGGGTGCCGCAAACGGAAACATTCGCTATGAGAAGGAGGGCATTTTTTATGGCATTCAGGACTAAAACAGCCGCAGGGACACAGCAAAAGGAGGAGGCGCGCGCATGAAAGAAATTGGGAATATCAGGGTCATCGCCGTGGATCACGGCTACGGCAACATCAAGACGGCCAACACTGTCACGCCCACCGGCGTGACCGCCAGCAAGACCGAGCCGATCTTCTCCGGCAATATTCTGGAGTACGAGGGAATCTATTACCGTATCGGCGAGGGCTGCAAGGAGTTCGTGGCGGACAAGGCGCTGGACGAGGACTACTACATTCTCACGCTCGCCGCCGTGGCACGGGAGCTGAACGTGTTCGGTCTCCGGGAAGCAGATGTCCATCTGGCGGCGGGCCTGCCGCTGACCTGGATTCGCCGCCAGCGGGAAGAATTCCGGGCGTACCTGCTCCGCCGCGAGGAAGTGCGTTTTCGCTTCAACGGAAAGGAGTATATGCTCCATTTTTCGGGGTGCTCGCTCTACCCGCAGGGGTATCCCGCCATTGTCAGCCAGCTGGCAGTTTTAAGGGGATCAATCTCCTTGCGGACATCGGCTTCGGTACCATGAACATTCTCTACATCAACAACAAAAAAGCTGTGGAAAGCAAGTGCTGGACGGAAAAGCTGGGGGTCAATCAGTGCATGATCGCCGCCCGGAACGCCGTGCTGGACAACCTCAGCGCGAAAATCGAGGATGCCGTCATCGAGCAGGTGCTTCGCTTCGGCACGGCGGACATCGGCCGCGAGTACCTCTCCTGCATCCAGGACGCGGCCCGCCGGTATGCCGCCGACATCTTCGCCGCCCTGCGGCGGTATGAGTACAATCCCGAACTGATGCGCCTGACCGTTGTGGGCGGCGGTGGCTGCATCATTAAAAACTTCGGAGAATACGACCCGGCCCGCGTCACGATTCTGGACGACATCTGCGCTACGGCCAAGGGTTACGAAACACTTGCCGTTCTGGCCCTCCGCAGGAAGGAGGGCGTATGAGCGCTTCTGTCCGCAGCACCAACCTGCGCTTCAATCTGGAAAAAGAGCCGCAGCGCCGCGCGTGGGAATACCTCCAGACCATGGATCGGACGCGGTTCAAATCTTACAGTCAGACCGTCGCGCTGGCCCTGGTGGAGTATTTTGACCGCTATTACCGGTCGCAGGACGGCCCGTATCTGGAAACGCGGGAGCGCGAGGAACGCTTGTGGCCCAGATCGTCGCCGCGGTGGAAGCGGCCATGGAAAAGGCTCTGCCGGTGTTCCTTGCCGGGTGCCTTGCGGGAATGTCCGCAAGCACCCCCGCCGCAATGGCGCCGTCGTCCCCGCCTGCGGATAATCCGGACGCGGATGTGGACTGGAGCTTCCTCGGCGGTTGAACTGCAATAATGGAGAAGAGGTGAACACATGGCTGACTATCTGACAGCGGACACACAGTTGCCGCCCTATCTGGCGTTTCCACGGTTTTTGCTGGAGCTGAACATCAGCGAAACCGCAAAGCTGCTCTATATGGTGCTGCTTGACCGGGCAAGGCTGTCCCGGCAAAACGAGGGCTGGACGGATGAAAGCGGCCATGTGTTCCTTTTTTTCACAGTACGGGAGCTGGCGGCAGTATTGCACCGCAGTGAGATGACGGTAAAAACCGCGCTGAACGCACTGTCCGCCCACGACCTGATCTTCCGGCAGCGGCAGGGCGCCGGCAGCCCTAACCGCATCTATGTGAAAGTCCCCGCGCAGACGGACAGGAATCTGTCTGTCGGAGGGAAAGAAAACTGTCCCATGGATGGAAAGAAAGCTGTCTCTCCGGGGGCAAGAAAACTGTCCCCAAATAAGAAAGAGAACAAAAATAACGAGAAAATGAAACAAGAGAGCAAGGCCGCATACGGAAGATATGAAAATGTTCTTTTAACAAACGATGAAAAATTCGCCTTACAAACGGATTTCCCGGACTGGCAGGAGCGCATCGAGAAACTGTCCGGTTATATGAAATCCTCCGGCAAATGTTATCGGGATCACGCGGCCACCATTCGCCTGTGGGCTGCCAAAGAACAGCCCGCGGCAGTAAAACGAAGCTATACGTGTAAGGAGGGCGAAAGCCTGTGAATGATCTTTTGGAGTTCTTACCCGGCAGAGATGTGCCGCTGACGCCGGGCGAGGACGAGTATCTGGATAAGGCCAGCGGCCTTCTGTACTGCAAAGCGTGTCATACGCCGCGGCAGGCTGCCCTTGAGGTAAACGGCGAACCTTTTCGCCCGCGCTGCCTGTGCCGGTGTCAGAGCGAGGCGCAGGAAAAAGAAAAAGCGGAACGGGAACGTGCGGAGCGGATGCAGCGGATTTCCCGGCTGAAAGCCGACGGCCTGCAGGACGCCGCGCTGCGGGATTATACCTTTGCCAACGACAGCGGCATCAATCCGGAGATGATCAATGCCCATGCGTACGTGGAGCACTGGCCGGAGTTGAAAGCGGCCTCCGGCGGTCTGCTGCTCTGGGGCGGCGTCGGCACGGGCAAGTCGTTTTTCGCCGGGTGCATCGCCAACGCGCTGCTGGAACAGGGCGTACCGGTTCTGATGACCAATTTTGCCCGCATTCTCAACGCACTGACCGGGATGTTTTCCGACGACCGCAACCGGTACATCGACAGCTTCAACCGATACAGCCTTCTCATCATCGACGATCTCGGCATGGAGCGCAATTCTGAATTTGCGCTGGAACAGGTTTTCAATGTTGTTGACGCCCGCTATCGCAGCAAGCTGCCGCTGATCGTCACCACGAACCTGACGCTGGACGAGTTGAAGCATCCTGGCGATCTGGCGCATGAGCGCATTTACGACCGCGTACTGGAGCGCTGCGTACCGCTGCGAATCAACAATCAAAATATCCGGGAACTGAACCGCGCTGCCAATTTCGCACAGACCAAGGCCATTCTCACCGGGAGCAAAGCAAATAAGCCCGAATAAAGCACAAGTTGTTTTGTCTCTGACACCGAAAGCAGCGCTAAACAGCACTACAAACTTTAGTACTTTTCCAAGAGGCCTCTTTGCCGCCAATCAGGGCGCAAAACGGTACCAATCCAGGAAAACAAAAGACCAAACAGGCCTTCTGCGACCGGAAAGGACTTATCATGAGAGAAAAAAGTGAAAAAGAGCTCCTGCAGGCACAGCACCGCGTGGAGGAAGCACAGCAGCGAAACCGGGTGCGGGAACGAAAGGAACGAACTCACAGGCTGATTCAGGAGGCCGCAATTCTGGAAAGCGTTTATCCCGAATGTGCTGAGATGGAACTGGAACAACTCAAAACAGAGCTGTCGGACCGTTTCACAGGCAGGCCGTGAGGATGGAGCTATTCCCGAAGGGCGCACTTATTCACCACCCGGCAAGCCGGGCGGTGGTATCCCTCCCGTTGGCCGGGCGTGTGCGCTCTCCGAGGGGGATGCGGCTTCTGCGGAAGCCTCGCAGATGGCAAACAGGCTGATTCATATTGTCACCCTGTTTGCCGTCTGCCTGCGGGAATCTGTTGCCGCAGATTTCCCGCAGACGCAGGGATGGAACGAATTGTTCCACCCCTGCTGTAGGTACGTCCGGGTTCGCGGCGTATGGTTCGCGTTTTACCAAGACGAAAACGGTATACTTCGTTTCGCAGTACACCCCCGGAGGAGGAAAAAAGTATGGCGATCTACCATCTGGAAGCGAAAATCATCAGCCGGGGCACGGGCCGTTCCGCAGTGGCGGCAGCTGCCTACCAAAGCGGCGGGACGCTTTACAACGACTACGACGGCATCACCCACGACTACGCGAAAAAAGGCGGTGTCTTGTATTCTGAGATCCTCCTGCCAGACTCGGCCCCAGCAGAATGGGCCGATCGGCAAACGTTCTGGAACGCCGTGGAGGAAGCGGAGAAAACAAAGGACAGCCGCCTTGCCCGTCAGCTGATCGTGGCGCTGCCCACGGAGCTGACGATGCAGGAATGGCTGCCCATGCTGCGGGAGTTTGTACGGGAACAATGCGTGGCCAAAGGGATGTGCGCCGATTTTGCCGTCCACGATACGGACGGTCATAATCCGCACGCGCACATCCTGCTCACAGTCCGGCCGTTGGATGAAACCGGCAAATGGCAGGCGAAAACCCAGAAAGAATATCTGTGCCGCCGCGGCGAGGAGGAGCAGGGCTTTACCTCCACGGAGTTTCCGCAGGCAAAAGCTGAAGGTTGGGAAAAGCTCTACAAATACCGCCGCGAAGATGGCACAGCCGGCTGGTACACGCCCGCAGAGGCCGCTTTGCACCCGGCGTGGGAGCGTATCTCCAAGCAGCCGAAAGCCACAAAATTTGGACGCCAGAATCCCGTGTGCGAGGCATGGAACAGCGAAGCGCAGATTCTCGTCTGGCGCGAAGCGTGGGCTGACTGCCTCAACCGGGCGCTGGAGCAAAAGCAATGCCCGGTGCGCGTCACCCATCTGAGCCACGCCGCGCGCGGGCTGGACGAGCAGCCCACCGTGCACGAGGGCTATGTCGCCCGCAACCTGGAAAAGCAGGGCCTTGTGGCCGATCGCTGCGAGCTGAACCGCGAAATCAGGGCGGACAACAAGCTGCTGCGGGAGCTGAAAGCTGCGCTGCAAAAGCTGACCGGAGCCGCCGTATACAGCGTCGAGCGCATCGCGCAGATGCTGGAAACCATCCGGGACAAGATCGTTTTGGCGGAATACCAGCTCACAATCAACAGCCGCGAGGCACGCGAGTACCGGAACACCGCCGAAAGCGTCAGGCCGGTACTGGCGGAAATCCGCACAGTCGGGCAGCAAATTCTGGCCAGGACGGCTGAGCGGAAAACAGCGCAGACCGAGAAAGATGCCTGTGGCCTTCTGCATCCTGTTCGTCTGCACCAGCTCACCGGCCAGATCGCCGCGCTGGGCGAGGAAATTGAAGAACTGCGCGAAAAGAAATCCATGCTGCTGGCCTCGCTGGATTGCCGCAGCGACGCCGATGCAAAGGCTGTTGCGGAGCGTCTGAAGGCGATAGAACAGAGCATCACAAAACTCGCGGCGCAGCGGGATAAGCTGACCGCTCAGCGGGAGGACGCCGTTGCCGAATTTGAGAGCGTTCATTCTGAAATCCGTCCGGAGGACATGCCCGCAGTGACCGACCAGCGCACCAACCTGCGCAGCAGCCACGATGACGCGATTGCCGTCCTCCTGCAAGAGCATTACGGCGGAGCCTATCATGATCTCGACCGGATCAATGCCGCTTCACGCGCGGATGCTGCCATTGGGGAACAATCCGGTGAAGTCGCGATTCAGGCCATCAGCCGGGAACAGGAACACCAGCATCCCCAGGCGGCAGAACCGCCCAAGCATAAACAAAATAAAAATTATGAGATGAGCCGGTAAATCAGTTCCACTGTCAGGAGCAGACCGACACACAGCGAAGAAGCAGCGAGCATTTTAGCTCGCTGCTTTTTACAGGACGAATTTCAGATCATTGCAAAGTGCTTCAGTGCAGCGCGGATTGCATCTTCCTTATCTTTCGGGCATTGCGGCACACTGACTTTTTCGCTCTTTGGCAGATTGTAGCTTTCCCCGACCTCCAGTCCGCATTTTCGCTTGACCTGAGAGATATATAAACTGGAAACCTTCAAGCCGGTCTCTTTCAGCACATATTCCTTGATTTCTTCGTATGTTGCCTTCGTTTCCGCGGATGTCGCATCCAGCTCGTCGAGGTTCAAGTCGATCTCTATCACATCGTCAGGCTTTTTTCTGGACAACTGAACTACCGTCTCGACGTGGCCCGATTGCTCCATCTTGATGTCTCCTTATTGACCAGTTCTCGTGAACCTTCGATTTTCTGCCCATCCGTTCGCGGAAATTGTTCAACCGCTTTTTTCGGTTTGCGAAAACTTATCGACACGCT
>Ga0183095_10343_pt2 | contig 49110 bp, 40 predicted proteins | sample BioMet4_FD_130346 | JGI IMG/M metagenome (GOLD analysis project Ga0183095, IMG submission 130346) | Microbial communities from bioreactor (seeded with sewage sludge) at LBNL, California, USA - Biofuel metagenome 4 (v2) (version 3) | ecosystem: Engineered > Bioreactor > Anaerobic > Unclassified ...
TTCACCAGGATCAGGGCAACTACGAAGAAGCAGTCAAAAAGTACAACCAGTCACTGAAAATTAAAGAAGAGCTGGGGGACAAAAGCGGAATTGCATCAACACTGCACGCGCTTGGAAATGTTCATTATTCTCAGGGCAACTACGAAGAAGCAGTCAAAAAGTACAACCAGTCACTGAAAACATTTGAAGAGCTGGGAGACAAAAGCGGGATTGCATCAACACTGCACCAGATAGGAATGATTCACCAGGATCAGGGCAACTACGAAGAAGCAGTCAAAAAGTACAACCAGTCACTGAAAATTAAAGAAGAGCTGGGGGACAAAAGCGGAATTGCATCAACACTGCACGCGCTTGGAAATGTTCATTACCTTCAGGGCAACTACGAAGAAGCAGTCAAAAAGTACAACCAGTCACTGAAAACATTTGAAGAGCTGGGAGACAAAAGCGGGATTGCATCAACACTGCACCAGATAGGAATGATAAATGAAGAAAATGGAGAATATAGTAGTGCTCTTAGAAATTATTTAATCTCTTTTTCAATTTTTGAGCAACTTAATTCGCCTAACAAGGAAATTGTCGCAAGATCCCTTTTAAGACTGAGAGATAAAATGGGGGAAGAAGAATTTAATGCCGAATTTGAAAGGCTGGTGAATGAATGACTTCTGAACTCATTAAATGTCCTCACTGCGGGTACAAATATTACACCGATGTAGAAAAAATTGTTGAAGATGGGGAAACTGTTGCAGTACGTTTAGGGTTTTCTGATATTAAAAAAGCATTCAGTCGGAAAACTCCCAAAAGCCTGTATATAGATCTTACCTGCCCCAATTGTAAGAAAGAATTCGAATGGGAAGTAAAGGTATGACTGAAGGAGAAATTGAAAACGGGGCAGGTGAGAAAGAGATTCCTTTTGTTCCCGTTGAGCCCAATCCTTTCTGGAAGAAGAACGCTGAAAAGCTTGTAGGGGAATCTATTTCGGTTGTGGAGGATACGGCGAAACAGTTTGTTGTTGTCACAGGGCTGCTTCAGGGAATTTATTTTCATGCTATTGCATTTTCAGATATGAAGGGAGCAGAAGGATATTCGATTTTGATATATCTTGCTCCTCTTGTGCTGTGGCTGCTGAGTTTGATTTTTGCGGTGATGGTGCTCTTCAGGAAAAAGTATGAGATTAACATAAATTCGACCAGGGACTCGAAGGAAAAATTTGAGGATATGGTGAAAATTAAGTATAGGTACATCCGTATTTCGGGGTTTTTGCTGATTCTTAGTTTCGCGGCGCTTGCTGTTGCTTTTTTGCATTACCTGGGTATATTTTAATTCTTTTTCGATTTTTTAGTCTTTTTTTTCTACTGGGAGTTTTTTGGAAAAATATATTTAGTATGTGTTTTAATTATCTGAAAGCCTGTTTGCGAACAAATAAATATACAAAACCTTTTACAGGTAGCCTAAGAGATAAAAATGACTGAACTTAAGAAAACGATTTCCTTCACTCGGGGCATGGGGCTTGCAATCTGCATGCTTATAGGCACAGGCATTCTTGCACTGCCAGGCTTAGCACTTGATGCAGGCACTGTCTATGAAGCAATCCTCGGCTGGTTCCTTATAGCAATTGTCGCAGTCCCTCTTATCGAAGTCTGCTCCAGCCTTGGCCTCAAATTTCCTTCAACAGCCGGACTTGCAGGTTATGCTGAAAAGGCTGTCGGGCCCTGGGGAGGATATGCGGTTTCCTACCTTGTGGGAGGCTCTTTCTTTTTCGGGCTTCCTGCGGTTGCCCTTATAGGCAGCGAATATATGAAGCAACTTTTCCAGCTTTCAGATACAGGAGCAGCTCTTTTTGCGGTTCTACTTGTAACCCTGATGTTCCTTTCGAACATGGCAGGAATGAGGGTTATCTCTCTGATCAATTATGCATCTCTGGCTGTCCTTTTTCTGCTAATAGGCTTGCTTATTGCCTTTAACCTTGATTTTCTGGGCTCGGGCCTCGGGATTGCCAGCGAAGCAATTAGCGGTAACGCGCATATAGACTTGCATAACATCTGGAAAGTTGCAGCCCTCCTTTTCTGGGCTTTTATTGGTTGGGAAAACCTTTCTTTTTCCCTGGGGGAAATAAACGACCCTGAAAAAAATGTACCTCGACTTTACTGGCTCAGTTTTGCCCTTGTGACCTCAATATACCTTCTGCTTGCCTTAATCAGCACGGGAGCCAGTGTGTCAGGCGCTTCTCTTCAGGGGGCAGCAGGACTTTCCGGCCTCGTGCTTTTTACGCCCGGAGGAAAACTGCTCATCTGGCTCATGATAGTAGTTATTGCAGCAAATGCCTGTTCCTGGAACTTTACTGCAAGCCGCTTACTGTACGCCGGGAGCAGGAATAGGATTTTTCCTGAGGTTTTTGGAAGGCTTTCAAAAAATAATATTCCTGTGTCCAGCCTGGTTGGGCTGTATGTACTTTCAATTTTCCTGATTCTCGGAAGTTATCTCTTCAAAATTCCGGTATCAACCATGATGCTGTTCGTAAGCCAGAACTACGTTTTCCTCTACGCTTTCATTATAATTGCATACTGGAAAACCGAAAACGGCTGGAAGAGATGGATTTTTTCGGCTCTTTCACTCGTGTCCCTGAGTTTTTTGGTCTCAGGGTTTACCTGGAAAATTGCTTATCCGATCTTTTTGATAGGCTTTGGATATTACAGGTTTCTCAGGAGTACGGATGAAATTTTTACATCCAAACTACCTGCATCCAGACTGCCTGCATCCAAACTGCCTGCATCCAAACTGCCTGCGTCCAGAAACGAAATTGCACACTGTGAAGACTCTCCGGAAATCTCTAGTTTGGTCGAGCACTGAACGTTAGACACCGACATTAAGTGCTGAACGTTAAGTACTAAATTTAAAAATTTAAAGAGAAATTTATAAACCAGAGGTCTCCTTAAATAATTACACAGTTTTCCAACAATTTTCTAATTTTGCAGGGATGTGATCATATGTTATCGATAAGTGTAAAAGATTCGCCTGGAAAAGGTAGAGGCGTGTTTGCACAGCGGAATTTTAAAAAAAGCGAGGTAATAGAAACCTGTCCTGTCATAGTTTTACCCGCTAAAGAGATAGACTCACTTGAGCTTACCCAGCTATATAATTATTATTTCGCCTGGGGTCCTGATTCAAAAGATGCAGCTATCGCGCTGGGCTATGGTTCCCTTTATAATCACTCTTACAACCCGAATGCAAGGTATTACAAAGACTTCGATAACAGCCTTTTAAAATATGTTTGTATAAGAGATATTCAGGAAGATGAAGAAATAACAATAAACTATAACTGCGACCCTGAAGACAAAACCCCGGTCTGGTTTGATCTTGCAGGTCAGGAAGATCTTGATATTTGCTGAAAAGGATAATTATTGGATGTATTCATTGAATGTTCCTGAAAGAGGAGGCATTTCACTCTTTCGAACTTCTTTAAGCTTTTTTGATTTTGTGTGACAGGCGCGAAGTTTATATTTTCTTCAGCCACTGTATAATAAAAAGCTAACCTATAAGCTGAACTATACACTGACCTATAAGCTGACCTATAAGCTGACTATACGCTGACCTATAAGCTAGTGATTCGATTTCAAAACCAATTCCTTATTTACTGGAAAAATCCTTGGTCTTCGGATCTATTAAAAAATCAAGTGTGATGAGCCTACTTAGGAATCACAACACTAGCTGCGAAATTTAATCCCGGGTCAATTCAAAGCCAAAACTTCTCCTGAAGTTATAAAAAGGAGTCAAAAATGGAAAATACATTTCTTACGGTTTTTCGGGTGAGCCTGTTTGACACTCTCTATGTCACAGGCTCTCTGATTCTTGTCGGGATGATACTCGGCCTTCTTGAGAACCGGGCTAACTTTTACGTCCAGAGAGCTTTTGGCAGGAAAGGAATTCTGGTTACAGCCTGGATAGGCACTCCGATTCACGAACTTGGCCACCTGCTGATGTGCTACGTATTCAGGCATAAAATAACTAAACTCAAGCTGTTTTCCCACAAGGAAAAGGACGGAACCCTTGGATACGTTAATCACAGCTGGAACCCAAAAAGCCTCTACCAGAACATAGGAAATTTTTTCATAGGTATGGGCCCAATCTTCAGCGGGACCGCGGCTCTTATCATCGGCATGAAACTGCTGCTGCCGGATTCTTTTACAAGGATTGCCGATTATCTTACCCTTGAGCCCGCCCAGCCGGATCAGTATATTTTGACAAAAATCTTCGCCCTTACCTCAGGTCTCTTTCAAAGCATCTTCTCGTTAGAAAACCTGTTTTCTCTCAATTTCTGGATTTATTTTGCCCTGGCAATCGCGATCTCTTCGCATATAGCCCTGAGCAAAGAAGACCTTAAAGGAGCAGGCAGGGGTTTTGTAACCATACTCTTTTTCATTTTGCTGATAAATTTGGTTGCTCTCGTTTTCAATGCTGATTTCTCCGGCCTTTTTGCAGAGATTCTGGCTCTAAACGTATATTTTGTGGCCTTTTCAATGATTTCGATTGTTTTTTCTTTAATCAGGCTGGTTTTAAGTGCTTTTGCTTATTATCTGGTTTAAAAATATCATAAATGTAGTAATTTGCTTATATAAATGTTAAAGAATTTCAAATCAGAATAATAAAAGCCAAAAAATAGAAGCCAGAATATAAAAAAACGAAATATAAAAGTTAAGATATAGAAGTTGAAATATAGAAGTAGAGATTGAAGAACAGATTGTTTTTTACAAAGATCTTTTCTGCTTCACTCAAAACCCATGCTGTTTTCCTGTCATTTCTTCAATCTCAATCTTAATTATGCACAGCCTGTTAACTTTCCATTCTTCAAACTCAAAAGGCCCTTTTTTCCCGTAATGCTCGGAAAGGATAGTAAGCCCCTCTACTTTTTCATCATAATCTTTAACAAACCGTGCCTGTCCGTTCCCTACAACACTTCGGTAGCGGACATTATATTTGCAGATATCTTCAGTGGTGATGATTTCAGCCTCAGCATCGGCTTCGAAAGCGACTCTGGGGTTCCTGTTAAGGATATCGATCTTCTTGCCTTCGCTGGAACAGTGGAGATAAATCTTGTTATCCTTGTATCCAAAAGCCATTGGAATAATGTAAGGTTTGTCTGAGTCCGAGAGGGCGATACGAAGGAATTTTGCCTTTGAGAGAATCTCTTCTATCTGCTGATGATCCTGTATCAGGTCTTTACTTCCCATTTTTTCACCTTAAAGAAATTCATTTGCTATAGAAAAAACCTGTAAATAAATATTTATTCTTGGGATAAAAGTTACTTCCCGTCTGAATATATATACTAACCAGTTATTTTGCATTTAATTTTAGTTTCATTCGGAACTATTATATACCTCACAAGCTTATAGAGGTCGGATCAGTTTTATTTGTAATGATTTTCACAATGTCTTATTTAAAAAACAAGCCGCCCAGCTCATAAAATGTGAAGGATCAAATTATGGAAGACCCAAGAGAAGGAAACTTAAGAGAAACAGACTCAAGAGGAGAAGATCCAAGAGAAATATTAGGCCCTATTGCTTACATCTACAGGAGCCATCTGGCGTACATGGTAAAGGAACTCGAAGCTTACAGGGTCGGAAGCGGACAGTTTGAGTTTTTAATGTTATTATACTACAAAGATGGAGTATCCCAGGAAACTCTTGCAAAGGAACTGAAAGTTAGCAAAGCAACAAGTGCCAGAGCAATCCAGAATATGGAAAAAGAAGGTTACGTTTACAGGGAAAGGGACGAAAGTGACCTTAGAGCTTACAGGGTTTACCTGACTGAAAAAGGAAAAGAAATGAGAAATATTATTTTTAAAAAGTTGATGGCTTTTACAGATATTCTCTTTTCGGATTTTACCTTTGAAGAAAAAGAAATTTTCAGGCTGCTCATTCATAAAGCTGCTATTAAACTTTTTGAGCCTGGATTCGAGCCTCTATCTGACAGGTCAGATGATTGAGGTGAAAAACGATGGAGATAAAAAAATATGGATGAAAAAAGTGAGTTTCTCGGCAAAGATAACATAAGAAAGCTCCTGTTTAAGCTCTCAGCTCCTATTGTCATCGGAATGCTGGTTCAGGCTATTTATAACGTAGTGGACACCTTTTTCGTGGGAATGGCCTATGGAGCAGATGACGTCCAGGCCATAGGCGGACTTTCGATAGCATTTCCAATCCAGATGATGGTGATGGCTTTTGGAATTGTGCTCGGGACAGGAGGTTCTTCCATAATTTCACGTGCCCTTGGAGCCCGAGAAAATGAAAAAGCCGAAAGAGTACTTGGAAATGTTTTTTCCCTGAGTTTAATATTAAGTGTGCTTATAGCCATCCCAGGCCTTTATTATCTTGATCCGATTTTGAAGGTTTTCGGAGCAACTGCTGGTGTCATACCCTATGCCAGAGAATATCTTAAATATATAATATTAGGAGGAACTGTCTTTGTCTTTGGAGTGGCTGTTCAGAATATTGTCCGATCTGAAGGAAACGCACGCCTTGCAATGAATGCTATGCTTGTAGGAGGCGGCCTCAATATCTTCCTTGACCCGCTTTTTATGTTTGGTTTTGGAATGGGTGTAAAAGGGGCTGCAATTGCAACCGTAATATCACAGACAATAGCTTCGATCTGGCTCCTGCTGTACTACCTCAAAGGAAAAGGGGCTGTTCATTTCAGATCAGAAACCTTGAAACCCGATTTGAAAATTGTTAAGGAAATTGGGGCTATTGGTATTGGGTCTTTTGTAATGCAGTGCTCGAACAGTGTCATGATGATCTTCGTGTTCAATGCACTTGCAACTTATGGAGGAGATAGCGCAATTGCCGTTTTTGGTGTAATAATAAAGGTTAACTCCTTCATTTTCATGTCCCTTCTGGGTATGGGCTTTGGCCTGCAACCAATTGTTGGATTTAATTACGGAGCAAAAAAATATGGAAGAATAGTCGAAGCTGTAAAATTATCACTTGTAGCGACAACGACTATTGGAATTCTTGGCCTGCTGATCATTTTACTCTTAAAAGAACAAATTCTCGGCTTATTCAGTGCAGACCCGCAGTATCTGGAGATAGGAAAAAAAGCTATGACTATCATGCTTCTGGGGATGCCTCTGGTAGGCATGAATGTGATCACATCAATCCTGTTCCAGGCCCTGGGAAAAGCGAAACCCGCTTTCCTTCTTTCCATTAGTCGGCAGCTTCTCTTTCTGATCCCTCTTGTTACCCTCCTTCCCCGGTTCTATCAACTGAATGGAGTCTGGGCAGCTTTTCCGGCAGCGGACTTTCTGGCATTTCTGCTTTCCGGATTCCTGCTTCTCAGGATCTATAAAATCTTCAAAGAACAGAAAAAGTCTTCAAAAACTGCTGCAGGATCAGAAATTGCAGATAAAATGTCTAACATTTAACATTTCACAAAAGAGTTTTTGTGTCAGATCAAAAAAGTCTTCAGGTCTGTCACAAAAAGAGTTTTTGTGTCAGATCAAAAAAGTCTTCAGGTCTATCACAAAAAGAGTCTTCAGATCTGGTAACAAAAAGGGTCTTCAGTTATGGTGATAAGAAAGAGTTTTCAGCTCATCATAAAATCGTTTAAGGAATAACTTATATTATAAACAAGAGAAAATTCAACTCAGGTTCTTTAAAAAGGTTCAGCTCAGACATAACTAACTTTTTAGAGGATGTGTATGACACTTACTGAAATAATAGATTCTTTCAAATCAAAATTGAATCTCTCAAAACTTGTGGATTCGCTAGAAAGAAAGACGAGTTTCTATGATGAATCCGAGAATGGTTCCGAGGAGAATGACTCAGTTGGGGATTTAAAATACAATCCATACTTTAATTCCGGAAACGGTGATGTTAAAAATTCCAATGCGGGAAGGATCTCTCAAAATAAAGATGAGCCTCTTATTAAACTGACTAATGTCTGGAAAATTTATCAGATGGGGGAGGTTGAGTTTGCAGCCCTTAAAGGAATAAACCTGGAAATTTACGAAGGGGAATTTCTGATCATTCTTGGGCCCAGCGGAAGTGGAAAAAGTACGATGATGAATCTGCTGGGCTGCCTGGATATACCATCAAAAGGCACGGTTTGCCTGAATTCTAAAGATATCTCAGAATTAAGTGAATCCGAACTCGCCATTATCCGAGGAAAAATGATTGGCTTCATATTCCAGAGCTTTAACCTTCTTCCAACCCTGAATACGGAAGAAAACGTGCTTTTACCTATGGAATTCCAGGAAGAAGATCGACAAATAGCCCGACAAAAAGCCTCATATCTGCTTGACATTGTCGGACTCTCAAATAAGAAAGGAAACCTTCCTTCCCAGCTTTCAGGCGGACAGAGGCAGAGAGTTGCAATAGCCCGTTCCCTGGCTGTAAACCCACCTATAATCCTGGCAGATGAGCCTACAGGAAACCTGGACAGTAAAACAGGGGATTATATCCTGGATTTCCTGGACGGGCTGCAGAAAAGTGAAGGTAAGACGATCATTATTGTTACCCATGACCTTGAACTTGTGAAATATGCAACAAGAGTTGTGTACATCCGAGACGGTGAGATTGAAAAAATCGAGACACGTACAAAAAACGAACCAGGTGTGAAAAATGAACGAGGTACGAAAAATGAAGCAAATCTGAATTGAGGAGTTAAAATGAAAAAGTTCTCTTTGCTAAAAATAATACTGTTGTTTTCAGTATTCATATGCCTTGGATCTGGAACAGCCCTTGCCTCTAATGGTGATATAAAATCTGCATATTTGGAGGTAAACCTGACTAATCAGAACCCTGATGCTGCCCGTCCGGGAGAACCTGTTGAACTCACTATCAGCGTGCAAAATGTAGGAAACGCTAACTTGAAAGACATTGCTGTCACAGTTAACCCTGAATATCCATTCAGTAAGGTTTCCGGAGAAGACCTAACAAAAAAGGTCTCTTACCTGAATGCACGGCAGGATGATGACGATGCAGCAGTCCTTAAATTCAAGCTTATGACAGATGCCAATGCTTCAGAAGGCACATATGATATCGATATAACCACCACTGCTAAAGAAAGTGGGTCTTTGTCAAACACGATTACTACTACAAAAACCATCCATCTCGAGGTAAGGGGTAAGGAATACGCTCAGATTGTTACCATAAATAAGGCAAGTATTGACATTGCAAAAGAAGAGCCTCTGGAATTCATAATAACAAATACCGGGAACTCACCCCTGAAAAACATGGTAGTTTCCTGGAAAGATCCAAAAGGGGTAATTCTACCTGTATATTCGGATAATACAAAGTACATTAAATATCTGGCTGCAGGAGACTCCGTAACCGTTGCTTACTCGGTAATGGCAGATGTAAACGCAGACCCTGGACTCTATACTCTGGATGTAAACCTCAGCTTTGAAGACTACGAATCGAATGAAAAAAATATCCGGACTACAGCAGGGCTTTTCGTTGGTGGAGAAACCGACTTTGATGTTTCCTTTTCGGAAAGTGACCAGGGAGAAATTTCTCTTTCAGTTGCAAATGTAGGAAACAACATGGCATATTCCGTGAAAGTTTCGATCCCCGATCAGGACGAGTACAAGGTTTCAGGAAGTTCCTCAACAATTGTGGGAAACCTTGAGAAAGGAGACTATACAATTGCATCTTTCAACATTGCAAGCACACAGCAGGATGCTAAGAATGCAGAATCCTCATCCGATAATATAAAGTCCAGTGATAAAGGAGAAAATGTAACTTCCGCTTCCATGGATTCCAATCCTCTAAAAGTCCAGATTGAGTATACGGATGCAAAAGGAGAAAGGATAACGGTTGATAAGGAAGTAAAGCTCGAAATGACCTCCGGAAACATGACTGCACAGGGATCCGGAGGGTCAGGCAACAGGAGTAGTGGATTTGGGTCATACTTATCCTATATTGTGATAATAGCTCTTGCAGGAGGAGCATTCGTATACAGAAAGAAAATCCAGGAAAAACTGAAGGGAAGAAAAAAGAAGTAATCCGGAAAAAAACCTGAAAAACAGAAGGTCTGAATAAGGCAGCATCAAAGAAGATAGCATCAATAACAAACAGAGAAGTTTGAGTTTGAGGATCTTTTCCCCAAACCCTATCGGCGTGATAAACCGGCGCAACGGTTGAGCGAAAAATAACGGAAGGATACAGGATGAGAAACTCGACCTACCTGAAAATGGGTCTAAACATGCTTGTGCACAGTAAACTGCGAAGCTGGCTGACCATTATCGGGATAGTTATAGGAGTGGGATCTGTAGTTGGCATTATCTCTCTGGGAGATGCCATGCAGGCAAACGTGCAGAGTAAGCTATCTGATCTGGATCTGACAACAATAACGATAAGCCCCGGGTATACCAAGGCATCATCCAATATGCATGGTCCTGCTGGTATGGGGGGTGGTACATCAACAGATGCAGAATTAACGAAGGATGATATTAACGCGCTTCGAGGACTGGATAGTATACAATATATTGAAGGAGAAATTTCAGGCAGAGAAGGAGTTAAATATGCAGGGCAAAACGCAACCCTGTCAATCACAGGTGTTGATCCTCAAGTCTGGAAATACATGACTACCCTGAAAACGCAATCAGGAAGATTACTCGAACCAGCTGATAAGAATGTTGCAGTCATAGGAAGCGACGTTGCCAGTGAAATTTATGATCAGAATATCGGAGTTAACCAGGTAATAACTATAAACGGCAAAGCAGTGCGCGTTGTTGGAATCCTGGAAGAAGAGGGCATGGGGGGTGACTCAAGAATCTACATGCCAATTGATGGGGCAGTGGATCTTATTACAGATGCAAAAAAAGATGTTTATGATAGCATATCTGTAAAAGCCAAGAGTGAAGATCAGGTAGATGAATTGACGACGGAAATCGAAAAAAAGCTTATGGTCTCAAGACACATTAATAAGGAAGATGACAGGGATTTTTCCGTAACAGCGTCAAAATCGATGGCTGATTCGGTTACTGAAATGATGAGTTCGATGACTCTCTTCCTTGGCGCCATTGCAGCTGTTTCCCTGCTTGTGGGAGCCGTAGGCATTGCCAATACCATGTTTACTTCTGTCCTGGAAAAGACAAAGGAAATCGGGACTATGAAAGCCATTGGGGCAAAAAACAGGGATATCCTTATGATTTTCCTTTTTAATTCCGCAATGGTGGGCCTTGTTGGTGGTATCCTTGGAGTTATTCTGGGATCTTTTGTTTCATCCGGGCTCCAGATGATGATGGGAGGCGATATGACTGGAGGGGGTAGTGGAGTAAGCTTTTCTTTGATGCTTGAAGGCCTTACTCTTGCAGTTTTGATAGGAGTGATATCTGGAGTAGTACCAGCGTACAGGGCCTCGAAATTAAAGCCTGTGGATGCATTAAGGTACGAGTAAACGGAAAAGGAAGAAATAAACGGAAAAGGAAGAAATAAACGGAAAAGGAAGGAATAAGCGGAAAAGGAAGGAATAAGCGGAAAAGAAAGGACCGATTTCTCTTTCTCATTTCCTGCTTTACTGGAATCAGTAGATTTCTGCTAACAAAGAAAAAAGGTTATGGTATGAGTTGTTGAAAGCCATAACCGTCAAAAGCCCTTTTATATTTATTTTGAAAAAGGCAACGGTGCTCGTTTTTTTGAATTGAGTCATGACTCATGTATACGATCTCTTTATCCGGCAATTGAGACTTGGCGCGACACTGAAATGCGTCTTGAAATCCTAATTGCAGGAGCATTTTTCTTTGTCTTTGGAGCATCCATAGGAATATTTGTCAGGGTAAAAAGAAACAGCTCTTATGTTAGGCCTGAAGCTCCTTTTGAAAAAAATCTCACCAAGAATAATACTTTACTGATGTTTTATTTGCCTTTTATAGAATAATTAAAGATTAAATTAACCGAATACCCTATAGAAAAGCTTCATTGATAAATTAATTCTCTATATTTCCCTGTTTTTAGCTAAGTATGCTTATATTATTAAACGCCAATGAGGGGATCGGCTGCCTCCAATTGAGCGGCTGGAAGATAAAAGCCCTATAAGATAGGTGTTTTGCCCATCTCAAACACCTATCTCTGATAGGTTTTCAACCCCATATCAGATTGCTCAATTTGGTTAATCGCAGTGGAAAAAGAAAAACTGAAAAAGAACACCTGAGAACAGAACCTCGCCACTAGGAACATCAAGCCTATCGCTTGAAAATCAGGTGTTCTCCATTGTAATAAAGAAAGGAGGCAACCAGCAAAAAACTACACTCCAGAAAATGAGGCACTATGCATTTCACTGGTGCCTCAAAAACGAATCAAACCACATGGTCTAGTTAGATCATATAAACGGTCTGATTAGACCGATTATACCCACACAACAGATAAACCCGTGACAGATAGCTCATAAAAATTGAACATTTAATATCGACCTGACAATATAATTGTAGTCTTGAGAATTTACCAAAGAACATTCCGACTGCATTACAAAATAAGTCACAGAAACGATGTATCGACCTGACAATATAATTGTAGTCTTGAGAATTTACCAAAGAACATTCCGACTGCATTACAAAATAAGTCACAGAAACGATGGAAACTATGCATCAAAAGAATAAAAACTCAAGCTACCTTGAAAAGGTTAAGCTCAGGTATGACTAACTTTTAGAGGTTTTGTATGACACTCACTGGAATAATAGATTCTCTTAAAACGGTATTGAATCCCTCAAAAATTATAAACTCACTTGAAGAAGCAGCGAGTTTCACTGGTTCATCTGAGAGTGATTCAGAGGAGGATCTGAAAATCAACCCGTACTTTGATTCCGGAAACGGTGCTACTAATAATTTCAATACGGTAAGGATCTCTCAAAATAAAGATGAGCCTCTTATCAAACTGACTAATGTCTGGAAAATTTATCAGATGGGGGAGGTTGAGTTTGCAGCCCTTAAAGGAATAAACCTGGAAATTTACGAAGGGGAATTTCTGATAATTCTTGGGCCCAGCGGAAGTGGAAAAAGTACGATGATGAACCTACTGGGCTGCCTGGATATACCATCAAAAGGCACGGTTTGCCTGAATTCTAAAGATATCTCAGAACTTGACGAATCCGAACTCGCCATTATCCGAGGACAGATGATTGGTTTCATATTCCAGAGCTTTAACCTCCTCTCCACACTCAGTACGGAAGAAAACGTACTTTTACCTATGGAATTCCAGGAAGAGGATCTACAAATAGCCCGACAAAAAGCCTCATATCTGCTTGACATTGTCGGACTCTCAAATAAGAAAGGAAACCTCCCTTCCCAGCTTTCAGGTGGACAGAGACAGAGAGTTGCAATAGCCCGTTCCCTGGCTGTAAACCCGCCTATAATCCTGGCAGATGAGCCAACAGGAAACCTGGACAGCAAGACTGGAGATTATATTCTGGATTTTCTGGATGGGCTTCACCAAAAAGAAGGTAAGACGATTATTATTGTTACCCATGACATCGAACTTGTAAGATATGCAACAAGAGTCGTGTATATTAGAGACGGTGAAATCGAAAAAATCGAAAAACGTCCGAAAAACGAACAAAATACAGAAAACGAACAAAGTACGAAAAACGAACCTGATACAAAAAACGAACAAAGTACGAAAAACGAACCTGATACGAAAAACGAACAAAATACAGAAAACGAACAAAGTACGAAAAACGAACAAAATACAGAAAACGAACAAAGTACGAAAAACGAACAAAGTACGAAAAACGAACAAAGTACGAAAAACGAACAAAGTACGAAAAACGAACAAAGTACGAAAAACGAACCTGATACGAAAAACGAACAAAATGCAGAAAATGAACCAAGTATAAAATATGAACCAGGTACGAAAAACGAACCAGGTACGAAAAATGAACCTGATACGAAAAACGAACAAAATATGGAAAATGAACCAAATATGAAAAATGAACCAGATCTGGATTGAGGAATTAAAATGAGAAAATTCTCTTTGTTAACATTTTTGCTACTGCTTTCAACTTTCCTATGCCTGGGAGCTGGCACAGCACTGGGAGCATCAAACGGTAACATAAACTCTGCAGCTGTGCAGGTAAATGTAACTAATCAAAACCCAGACACTGCCCGGCCTGGGGAACCTGTTGAACTTACTCTCAGCGTGCAGAATATAGGAAATGATGACCTCAAAGACATAAAGGTTACACTCAATCCGGAATATCCTTTCAGTAAACTTTCCGGAGAAGACCTTGAAAAGAGTATCTCTTATCTAAATGCAAGACAGGATGACAATGATGCTGGGGTTCTTAAATTCAAACTCATGACCGATGCCAACGCATCTGAAGGCACGTATGATCTTGATATAGTCACTACTTATAAGAGCGGATCAGGATCTTCAGCAACTACTTACACTACTAAACAAACAGTTCAGTTAGAGGTTCAGGGTAAAGAGTATGCTCAGGTTGTGACCGTAAGCAAGGCTGATATCGACATAGCTAAAGAAGAGCCTCTCGAATTTATTGTTACAAACACGGGGACTTCCCCTTTGAAAAATCTGGTTTTCTCCTGGACTGATCCGAAAGGCGTGGTTTTGCCTGTATACTCTGATAACACAAAACACATCAAGAATCTGGAAGCAGGTCAATCCGTAACCGTTGCTTACTCGGTAATGGCCGATGTGAATGCCGATCCGGGACTTTATACCTTAAATGTGAATCTTTCGTATGAAGATGCTGACTCTAACTCGAAAAATATTCAGACCACAGCAGGACTTTTTGTAGGAGGAACAACGGATTTCGATGTTTCATTCTCGGAAACTAGTGCGGGAGAGACTTCCTTTTCAGTTGCAAATGTAGGTAATAACATAGCATATGCTGTGAAAGTATCCATTCCAGATCAAGATGGGTACAAAGTTTCAGGAAGTTCGTCAACAATTGTAGGAAATCTGGAGAAAGGAGATTACACAATTGCTTCATTTGATGTTTCGAATTCACAGGGTGGTACAGGAGGAAATACAACCGGAAATAGCCCAGGAACACCTCCAGATTCTTCACAAGCTGATGCTAACGGCGCAAGCTCAAACTCTATGAGTTCCTCCAATCCACTGAAGGTCCAGATTGAGTATACGGATGCAAAAGGGGAAAGGGAAACTGTTACTAAAGAAGTAAATATCGAGACTACAACATCAGGAAATATGACTGCAGCAGGAGGCCCTGGAGGCCCAAATAGCAGCGCTGGAATTAGTTCGTACCTGCCATACATCGGACTGCTTGTCCTTGCAGGTGGAGTATTCGTTTATCGCAGGAAGATACACGAAAAGATACAGGCAATGAAAGCAAAAAAAGTCGGGTACAAAAAGCCTGAAGACCAGAAGATCTGAAAAACAGTATCACTAGCAAATGGAAGGATGCAAGATGAGACAATCAACCTACCTGAAAATGGGTCTGAACATGCTTGTACACAGTAAACTCCGAAGCTGGCTGACCATTATCGGGATAGTTATAGGGATCGGATCTGTTGTCGGCATCCTCTCCCTCGGGGACGCTATGCAAGAGCAGGTTCAGAGCAGGCTTGCCGAGATGGATCTGACAAAAATTACAATAAGCCCGGGTTATACCAAAGCATCCTCGAATATGCCTGGGCCCGGAGGAATGGGAGGTACGACAACAGATGTTGAATTAACTGATACGGATATTGCGGCACTTCGAGGATTGAATAATATATCATATATAGAAGGAGAGATTAGCGGCAGTGTGCCAGTGATATATGCAGCGCAAAATGCAACCCTTTCAATCACAGGTGTAGACCCACAGGTCTGGCAATATATGACCACTTTAACGACACAGTCCGGAAGATTGCTTGAGCCATCTGACAAGTATGTCGCAGTCATCGGAAGTGGCGTTGCAAGTGGAATTTATGATCAGGACATCGGAGTTAACCAGGTAATAACTGTAAATGGTAAAGCAGTGCGTATTGTTGGGATTCTGTCAGAAGAAGGTGAAGGTGACAGAAGTATTTACATGCCTATCGATGGAGCAGTAACCCTGATCGATGACGCAGAAAACGGTGTTTATGATTCCATTACTGTAAAAGCCAAGAGCGAAGATGCAGTAGACAGCCTGACAGAAGATATCGTGGATAAGCTCATGATCTCAAGGCACATTGTCAATGATGATGATAGAGACTTTTCGGTTTCAGCTTCTAAATCTATGGCTGAGTCTGTTACTGAAATGACGAGTTCAATGACCCTGTTCCTTGGTGCCATTGCAGCTGTGTCTCTGCTTGTGGGAGCCGTCGGGATTGCAAATACCATGTTCACCTCTGTCCTTGAAAAGACAAAGGAAATAGGGACTATGAAAGCCATTGGAGCGAAAAATAGGGATATCCTTATGATTTTCCTCTTTAATTCCGCAATGGTGGGTCTTGTTGGTGGTATCCTTGGAGATATGTTAGGAGCTTTTATTTCAACTCTCTTCCCTATGCTGGGTCTGCAGATGATGGGAGGAGGAGGGAGCTCAAGCATGTACTTTGCTCCTGATCTGATGGCTCTGGGGCTTGGCCTGGCAGTTTTAATAGGAGTGATATCAGGAGTGGTCCCTGCGTACAGGGCTTCAAAGTTAAAACCAGTAGATGCACTTAGATACGAATAAACAGAAAAGAAAGAAAAATGGAAAAAAAGGAAAATGAAAAAGAAAGGGTTAATTCCCTTTCTTAATTTCCTGCTTTTTTGGTATTAAGATTTTGTGAAAATTAATTTTACTGCCTTAACCCTATTTGAAAACTGCCTTATTTAAAAAAGGGATAACTGGAGAGAAAGCAGTTGATCAAAAGGACCCAAATTTTGCTGTTATTAGGAGTCTTATTAATGATCATAGGTACACTCCTGAAAACTGCCATAAACCCGTTTTTTTGGGGTACCTGGACTGTAACTGCATTATTCGTGATTTTGCTTTTCAGAATAGATCCTCTAAATCCGGGAGGTAAAGATTGAATGATAATAAAGATTGAATGAAATAAACATGTTTATCTGGCAGTGCTTTCTGAATGAAAAACCCGTCAACTTATTACGTGCAGCTATCTTGAATAACCCTTGACATATATGGTTAATTTCTGCTGGCAAAGCAGGTTTTGTGTGTCTATTAAGTAGAATCTCGTTATTTATATATTACTATCTTTTATACTAATACTTGTGAACTGATATTTTTATATTAATACATGTGAACTGATATTTGCAATTTGGTTTCTTAAGCAACTGAAATATGTTTTTGTAATCCATGAAAATTAGATTAATTTTCTATATCCTGCAGATACACACAAATGTAAAATTTTATTGATTATTTTCATCGTTTGTTGGGAGATTAATTACTTAAATTACGAATATCAAGGTCTGAAGACCTGGTTTTTATGTGTTTTTATATGACATAAAATTAGTATCAAACACTGTAACTTTGTTAAATATATTAATTTTTGATATTTATTGTTGTTCAGATTTTTCGATCTGGCGAGTAGTTATTTGTCATTCTAATTTCGTCTCATGCGAAACGATTATATACTCATAAACCTATTAAGCCGACGATAGTGTCATATGGAACGATTTAATGCATATATCATCCAATATCAGTACAAACAGTCCAGACTCCTTAAAATGAAGTAAGGCTATATAAAATCCAAAAATAAACTCTTTCCGTTAAATCTGTTTTATATGCAACTATTACATCGATATCTTCAATTTCAATATTGATCACTCCGTTCCTAAAATGTGAAGGATAAATTTATGGGAAATTTTAGAGAAGTAAACTTAAAGGAAATAGACCCTAGAGAAATATTAGGTCCGATTTCTCACATCTACCGGAGCAATGTGGCATACATGGCAAAGGAACTTGATGCTTACAGGGTCGGAAGCGGACAGTTTGAGTTTTTACTGTTTTTGTACCACAGAGATGGAATATCCCAGGAAACTCTTGCAAAAACCCTGAAAGTTAGCAAAGCAACAAGTGCCAGAGCAATCCAGAGTCTGGAAACAGAAGGTTACGTTTACAGGGAAAGAGACGAAACTGACCTTCGAGCTTACAGGGTTTACCTGACTGAAAAAGGGAAGGAAATGAGAGATATAATTTTTAAAAAGCAGACTTCTTTCATATCTATTCTCTTTTCGGATTTTACCTTTGAAGAAAAAGAAATTTTCAGGCTACTAATTCACAAAGCTGCGATTAAACTTTTTGAACCTGGGTTTGAGCCTCCGTCGGATAAGACCTGATGACATAAAGTAAAAACGGTTGAGATGAGAAACATGGATGAAAAAACGGTTGAGATGATAAATATGGATGAAAAAACGGATGAGATGATAAATATGGATGAAAAAAGTGAATTTCTTGGCAAAGACAATATAAGAAAGCTCCTGTTTAAACTTTCAGTTCCCATTATCATCGGACTGCTGGTACAGGCTATTTATAATGTTGCGGACACTTTTTATGTGGGAATGGTCTATGGAGCAGACAGTGTTCAGGCCATAGGCGGACTTTCTATAGCTTTTCCGGTTCAGATGATAATAATGGCTTTTGGAATTGTTCTGGGGACAGGAGGTTCTTCCATAATTTCACGTGCCCTTGGAGCCCGAGAAAGTGAAAAAGCCGAAAGAGTTCTTGGAAATGTTTTTTCCCTGAGTTTAATTTTAAGCGTGCTTATAGCCATTCCCTGCCTTTTTTATCTTGAATCGATTCTAAAGGTTTTCGGAGCAACTGCTGGAGTCCTGCCCTATGCCAGAGATTATCTTAACTATATAATACTGGGAGGGACGTTCTTTGTCTTTGGAGTCGCTGTTCAGAATATTGTCCGATCTGAAGGAAATGCCCGCCTTGCAATGACTGCTATGATTTTAGGAGGCGGCCTCAATATTTTCCTTGACCCTGTTTTCATGTTTGGTTTCGGGATGGGTGTTAAGGGCGCTGCAATTGCAACTGTAATTTCACAAGCTGTAGCTTCGGTCTGGCTCCTGCTATACTATCTTAAAGGAAAAGGGGCTGTCCGTTTCAGGCCAGAAACCTTGAAACTAGATCTGAAAATTATTAAGGAAATTGGGGCTATTGGTACCGGATCTTTTGTGATGGAAAGCGCAAGCAGTGTCATGATGATTTTTGTGTACAATGCCCTTGCAGTTTACGGAGGAGACGTCGGAATTGCCGTTTTTGGTGTAGTAATGAAGATCAATTCCTTTATCTTCCTGCCCCTCCTGGGTATGGCCTTTGGCATGCAACCGGTTATAGGGTTTAACTATGGAGCAAAGAGATATGGAAGGGTGGCAGAAGCCGTTAAAATCTCGCTTGTAGCAACAACGACTTTCGGGCTTTTTGGATTGGTTATTATTTACTTCTTAAAAGAACAACTCCTCGGATTATTCAGTACAGATCCTGAATATCTTGAGCTTGGGAAAAACGCTATAATTATCATGCTTCTGGGAACGCCTTTAATAGGTATGAATGTAATTACTTCAACCCTGTTCCAGGCCCTGGGAAAAGCCAGACCCGCTTTCCTCCTTTCCATGAGCCGAGAGCTTCTTTTCCTGATCCCTGCTATTGTCCTCCTTCCCCAGTTCTACCAACTGTATGGAGTCTGGATAGCTTATCCGGTCGCGGACTCTCTGGCGTTTCTGCTTTCCGGGTTTATGCTTTTAAGGATATACAGGATTTTCAAAGAACATAGAGATTCTTCAAAAATAGGTGTAGGAGCAGAAACCGCAGATAAAATCTCTCCTATCTAACATTTTTCATATCTGATGGTTAATATCTAACAGTCCATAATAGGGACACAATTCCATAATCTAGTGATTTCTCTTATTGTTCTTTCCTCAAACCTACAATTTTCTCTGCTGACTACCTCAAAAAGCTGCAATAATCTTGAAAAACAAATTCTTTGGCATTTTTGCCAAAGAATCAGTTTATTCATTAGATATTTTTTTTGATTATTTTATCTAAAATCAATACGCTCCGCTACTTTCTAAAGTTAAACTTTTATCAAAATAGCTTACTACAGCTTAAATGGAGTAAATAATCTGAACAATTCCAGAAATGACTTTTGTGGTTTCTTGAGTAAATTTAATCTTCTCATTTGAGTAAGTTTAATCTGATTCTCAATTCCTTTATCATTCCTAAACTGTTTCTTGTTATCAGTTTTTAGACTTTTTGAATAATAGCTTTCAATAGGATTATTTGTTGCCGGAGCTCCAGGAAGATAATGAAACAAAGTAAGATTTAACCAGTGTTTATTGATCATCCACAATCGTTTTTGAATCACTTCGTCATATGTTCTTATATTTTCCATTAATTTATTGAAGTTATATTTTGCTTTTTCAAGACTATTAAGTGGAAGATTTTCCTTTTTTCGTCTTCTTTCTAGCTTCAATTTATATCTAAATCGGTTAAATTCCTTTTTTGCCTTTATACTCCATTCTTGATGCTTTTCTTCATTCATAATTACGTTAAGTTCTTCAGATAGAATTTCTTCCAGGAATTTAATCTCATTTTCACGATTGTAAAATATATTCAATAATCTGTATTTCAATAGTTCCTGTTCAATTGTTGTTTTCTTCGGAAAATCGCTAACTATAAGCTTGTTTAAGTGCATCAAACAGTATTGATGCACTAACTTATCCCCAAAAACTTCCTTTAAAATATCTGGGTATCTCTTATCAAAATCCGTAACAATAAACACAGGTTCTGATGTATCTAGATTTTTTCGTAGAAATGTTTTGATGGTTTCTGAACTTTTATCCTCAAAAAGTTCATCTGCTATTGTTCTTTGAGTTTTTGCATCCAGTAATGTTAAACGGTATTTCTGACAACGTCCCTCTTTTGGATGCTGTTCGTCATAGTGCACCATATGTATATTTTCTAAAATTGGAACATTTTCCTGTTCCATTTCTTCGTTGAATGTTCTAAAAATAGTGCTTCTTGATCTTGGAAATATGAAGCCCATTATATCAGAAATTCCATCATAAGAAACGTTATGGTATCTGAGCACCTGGAAAAAATTATTGAATGAATCAAAAAGTAAAGTTTTCAGACCTTCCCAAAAACTATGATCTTCTTCGTCTGTACTACCACAATTTTGGCATTTGTATCGACCAATGCTGATTTTTCCAAGACCTTTTTTGATGTATAGATTATAGCCGTTATGAACCATAGGAGCACTGCAAATAGGGCAGGCTGGAGGAATTTTTCTACGAAAAATTCCTCTTGTGGTATATTCGTAATCATTGCTATAACTATCAAAAAGGTATGAGAGAGCAGGGAGTTCCGATAAGTTATTAAGAGTAAGATTTATAATTACCATTGTTTTTGCCGTAACATCATTACATAATTATAGAATTATAAATTTATGTAGTGATGTTACACTTACTTTCATCACTAGATTTTGCATGAAAGTACATGAGGATATCTTCCTCAAGTACTCTCTTCTTCCTTTTTTCCCATAACTGCGATTATTCCACTAATAATTTTTATGCGTTCATCAACCGAAAATATTTCAGTCTCAACAATTTTCCTCTTATGAACTTCTCCTTTTTGATACCCTGTTTCATCTTGATACATCTCATCATTTGTGATAAGGTGCCAAATTATCGTAACTATTTTTCTTGCCAACGCAATAATTGCCTTAGCATACCCAATCGACTTCATTTTCCGGTTAAAAAACTCTTTTAACTTGCTATTTTTCTTTCTTGCTGCTGCCTGAGCTATCTGTGTTAGAATCCACCTTGCTACTTTTGACCCTCTCTTTGTGATTCTACCTTTGTAATATTTATCAGCAGATTGATACACATTTGGAACTATTCCAAGCCATGAAGCAAGCTTGTCTCCTGAAGGAAAATCCCTTAAATTTCCAATTTCAGCAATTAAAGTTGATGCACCTATTTCTCCAATACCCGGAATTGACATCAAAATATCCATTTCACGCTTATGCTTTCCATAAGCATAATTGAAAATTTCTTTTTCCAAAGCTTCGATTTCATCGTCAAGGTGCTTTATTAATTTAAGACATATTTGAAGCCTTATTGCTGCACTTTGAGATATTTCTCTATCCAGAGTCTCTCTTATCTGAGAACTTTTTTTACGAACGTTTGGAGAAAGGTTCTCTATAATTTGGTCAACAGTTTTACCTGAAGAGATTCCCGATAGAATTGCTATACCATTTTTACCAAAAATATCCGCCAGCACATCATGTAGATTAAACATTTCAGATGTGAGAATAGCATGAGCTTCGTTTTTTATGTCTGTTCTTTTTCTAACAAGTACTAAACGAAGTCGAATGTATGAACGAAATTCCCTTTGATCTTTTGGGAAAACTCTTGATGGCTGAATCATATTATTCAGTGCAAGTTGTGCAATAACTTCTGAGTCAATTTTATCTGTTTTTTTGTGTGTAAATGCCTTCATATCTCGCGCATTTCCAATTATAACAGGTAGATGCTTTATCAATGAGTCATAAATAGGTACCCAAAAGTCACTGGTTGATTCACATGCAACAACATCACATTTTTCCGATACAACCCAGTTTTTAAGGGCCAAAATTCCATCTTCATCTCTATCAAAACGTTTTTGTTGTTTATCACCGGATTTACTGAGAATTGTAGCAATGAAAAAACGTTTATGAATGTCCAAACCGCAAGATTTGTTTACAACTCCAATCAATTTAAATCACCTAATTTTTTGGGCAGTGGAATTGCCTCAAAGGCAATTTTGCATCCGTGATCAAAGTCACATTTAAGCCTTCGATGACAATTCACTGATTAGTTTTGGAAAGGTTTTTAAAACCAAATCTAGTACAACCTTCCTGCCCAAAAGGTAATGATGAAATCAATAGTCAAAAAAGGTAAGGTAAAGGTACTTTCATTTCTTTGTGCCTGTTATTCGAAGAATTTCATGTTTGTTTTGGAACTGAGTCATAATAGGTTTCAGATTATAATAAGCAGTCCTTAGGGGAATAAATCTGGAAATTGAACGGAAGAGAAGGGGGGTTAATAACCCTTTCTTAATTTTTTGCTTTATTGGAATCTGTGGCTTTCATGTTTTTCTCTTCTGTGAATTTGATTAGTCTCACAAATCCACTGCTGCCCTCAGAATCCATTTCCATTTCTACAAAATAAATATAATCCGAGATTTCAGATAAACCTCCTGCTCCGCTGCTGCCTACTATCAGCGAATAGACCTTTGCATTATACTTCTTTTTTGCTTCTTCCCAGCGGGCCAGTACCAGTTCGTCAGAAACTTCAGATTTGCCATCGGTAATAAAGAGCAGGTCTGCACCCTGAAAATCCCTTTCTTTCAGGGACTTAAGGCCTGAGGCAAGGGCGGTATTGAAGTCAGTTCCTCCGCCAAAGGTATAGAGAAGGAAATTCAGGAACTTTTCGGACATTTTTTTCCTGCTGCTGAGTTCGATTTCCAGGTGCTGGCTTGTTGAGGCAAAAAGGATAACTTTCATGTCCCTCTGCTGGGAAAGCATCAGTTTTGCCATAGCCAGCACTGCAGACTTAGATAAAGTTTGGGGAGCTCCGTGCATCGACCCGGAGGTATCCACAAGCACTATCATCGGGCCTCTGGGCTTTATGTGTGGAGGGCCTGTGTAATGCTTTCCAAGGAACTGGTAGCTCAGTAGCTTTCCTTCAAGCATATCCGCATAGAACTTCTTTTTCAGGGAGGGGTTAAGGAGTTTTGCGGCTTCCATGGGCAGCAGGTTATTGATAGAGTCGGAAAAGCGCACGGTCTGTATCCGGTTTTTCCCGAAAGGTGAAAGGCGTATGCGGTCCGAGGGAGGGTCAAATTCCCGCCTGCCTATGAAATCTACGATTTTTTTCAGGTCAGGGCTTTTCTCAAAGAAGGCCGAATAGTTTTTAAGCATTTTAAGCTGCACATAGAATGGCTCTTTTTTAAGCTCTTTTACGGAATAACTCCAGTTGCGCTGAGGAAAAAGCAGGGCAAGAGTATCAAATAGCTCCAGGTTTTCTTCCATTTCCGAGATGAATTCATTCATTCTCCTGTACGGACCTTCCATAACTCTTTCCAGAAACTCCTGGTACCCGCCTTTCTGCATGAATGCCAGAACAGCGTCGACAAGGGAAGATTCTCCGGAATATTTCATTGTCTGGAAATTCCTGCCTGAAAATTCCGCAGATCCTGCATTCCCCCAAATGAGGAGGGTTTCTTTCAAGATTTCTTCAAATTGACTCAGGATCTCATCCATTCCGGCATCGAGCTCCTTAAGATACTCTGTACCTGAAATACTGGTTGATTCTGAAAAACGCTCCAGGATCTCATAAATCAGAGGCAGAAAAATTTTCAGGCCTGCAATTCCGGCTCCCCGGCTTTTTTTTGCAATTTTTCGGAGTTTAGGCCAGGGTTTTGAATTTCTCAGGGTGAGAAGGATTGGGTAAAAAGCTCCGAAAGTCTCAATAAACCTTTCAGGATCCTTTATCTCATAGGGCTGGCCAAAGAGAATCTCAAGGGTTATGATTTCGGCTATTTTTTCTCGCATTGGGCGGGGGATAGTTCGAGGAAAAGCTATTGTGCTCCTGAGGTCTCGTTCCAGCACGGTCGCCGTCTGATTCTGGAGCAGAAGCAAATCCCGCAAGCCCTTATTTCCTGAGGCTTTATTTTCTGAAAAGGAGTAAGTTCCATATGAGGCTGCACCTGGATTATTTGAGAAATCCTCAGAGCCTTCCATATCAAAACCTCATTTAGATTATTTGATGTAACGTTTCTTTGTTTAAAGATACCTGGTTTAAAGATACCTGGTTTAAAGATACCTGGTTTAAAGATACCTGGTTTAAAGATACCTGGTTTAAAGATACCTGGTTTGAAGCTATCTGACCCGGGTTTTTATCTTAGTTTGAATCGAGAGCCAATTCCCTTCATAAAACTGTTGACACTGCTGCCTGAATCGGATACAGAAATTTTTTCCATCTCGCTTTTTCCTGCCTCTTTTGCAGGCAGGAGTTCAGACTGAGGTTCAGGTTGTGTCTGCCTGCTCTGCAATCCTAGTATTGACCAGGTTTTCGAAATAAGGTCGTTGAGCTCGGATAACTCGGTACTTCGGGTATCGTGAAGAAGGAGAGCTTCGTTTCTGTCAAGCGTCGAGAGCCAGATGTTTTTATTCATCAAGTTTTTAAGAAGTTCCCTTTCGGCTTCAAGCCTATATTTTAAGCGTTCCACGCGATCGGCCAGGGCTTTTAATTCTGTTTCAAAAATTTCTTTTTGAACCTGCGGCAGTGTGCTCGCTTTTCCAGCCGCTTCCTGGAGCGAATCAATTTCTTTCACAAGGTTGCCATAGGGATAGATCCTTGAAGATCCTTCGGCTTTAAGAGTATAGCTGTGATTCGGGTGGGAAATATGGTGAGTTTCGATTTCCTGCCTCAGCCGGAATTCTTCTCCGCAACTGTCGCAGATGATCTTTACAGGAAGTTCGTTTTTCAGGGCAATATTTACCGCAGCCTGGAGGTCTTCGGCTTCCTGGCGAAGTTTTTCCGTGCTTATTCCGCCTGAAATTGCGAACTCAAAGACGGTTTTTCTTATGGTTTCTCGCTCTTCAGGCAGGTTCCAGAGCATGTGCTGAAGCAGGAGCACCATTGTCCTGTCCACGGTTGGGCATCCGCTGCTGCAGGCTGCAACCTTCAAGACCTGAATAACTTTTTTCCAGCGCCGGTCTGAGATTTCAATTTCCTGAAGTTGAAGGATTTTTCGAAGCTCAGTTATGATGACCTCAACGTCAGGATCAACAGGAATGTCCTTTGCGCGTGCTCGGAGTTCGTATATTGCGGAAACCCTGAGACTTGCAGCAGATTCGAATTCTTCAGGGCTCCTGAAAAGGAGTTCACGGAAATTCTCATCATCCTGAATGTAGGAGAGCCTGTACCTGAATAAAAAGCGGTCATAAAGAGCTTCAAGACTCTCGTTTTCATCAAGAAGCTCATTGGATGCCCCGAAAACCGAAAGCAGGGGCACGTCTACAAGCTCTCTGCCGTTATGGTATTTGTGCTCATTGAGGATCGTCAGGAGGCTGTTCAGGATCGCACTGCTCGCTTTAAAAATTTCATCCAGCAAAGCGATATGTGCAGTTGGGAGGCAGCCATCGATTTTCCGGTGGAACTCGTCTTTTTCCAGGGCTTTTAAGGAGAGTGGGCCAAACAGCTCTTCAGGGGTGGAAAAACTTGTCAGGAGATAATTGAAGAAATTTCCGCCTTCGATTGACTGGCAGATATTTTTCGCAAGCTGAGTTTTTGCCGTTCCAGGCGGCCCGAGAAAAAGGAGGTTTTCCCCGGACAGCACGGCAAGGAGAGAACCATTGATCTCGGCTTCTCGCTCTTTAAAATAGGCCATAAATGCGGATTTGGTCTCAAGAAGCTTTTCTTTCAGGAACAGACCTCCAGGTAAAGAGTATAGTGGGACAAATCAGGATAAAATCAATTTGCAGCCAGGTTTTAAGTCTTTAGTCTGATTCTATTTTAAACCTTTCAATTCTACCTGACCTTCTGAAAAATTAATTTCTGGAAATATAACTTCTTATTTTATGTTTTAAAGGATTTCTAAATCCTTTTTTTTCTAATTGACTTTTCTTTAACGAGTTTTTTGAGTTCAAAGGATCAGAGAATTAGATTTTTTTGCAAAACAAAGGAAATCAGTTTATATACATTACAATTTTTTTATATATGTGTGAACCGTGAAGCTTAAATATGTTAAGAGTATTGTTGATTTATCAACTATTGATTTTTCAATTATTTAATTTTGTATAATTGAAAAATCAATATTATTATAATTCATTATATTCGGAAATTACTCCCTGAGAATATGCTTATGATTGCAAAATCAGGTGTAAAGAGGAACAGTGAATAAAATGGATGAAGCAACGCTGAAGAAAATAATTCTTCTGATGATGGAAAGGGATGCTCTTGACAATTTTATTTTTGAACAGACTTTTCAGAAGAAAATCATTAGCAAATTCAAGAATCTAAGCAAGAATCAGCCCGTAGTAATCAAGATCATAGGTATGGAAGGTGAGATCATGCCCTCAACCATAGGGAGGTACACAGGTATGGATAAAAGCAGCCTCACTCGAATGGTTGATGATCTGGAGAGAAAAGGGTTGGTATTTCGGAAAACTGACCCGGAAGACCGAAGGAAAGTGCTTGTTTCGCTGACTGAGAAAGGATTAGAGTGTTATAACTATTCTAATCAAATTCTCGATGAGTTGCTTAAACTTGTAGATGAGAAGGATATAGAGGACTATGTTCAGAGTCTTGAGATGATGGTGAGGATTTTAAGAAAGGCGGTCAGCCAACAAATTCGATAGATTTAATCGGAATATGGGTGAAAAGGAGGAGAAGGAAGTGACTCGTAAAATTATAGAAAATCTGCAAAAGCTGGGGTTTACCAGAAACGAAGCTAAAATCTACGCAGTACTTGTCTGCCTTAAGCAAGCGCGAGCCAGTGAAATTGCAGAAAGTTCCGGAGTCCCCAGATCTAAAGTTTATGGAACTCTCAGAGGAATGGAGAAGAAGGGGTATGTCCGGATAATTGAAGGTGAACCAACACTTTTTTGCTGTGTAGAGCCTGAAGAGCTTATTTTCAGGATAAGGACGGACTTTATGCTTTCTCTAAGCGAGACTGCAAATGAACTTAACGCTTTGAGCCCTACAACCAACGGATTTTCTGTAGGAAGTTTTCGCAAATTAAAAGTACGGGTCTAAGAAATAGAAGCAGGAAAATGTATGAGATTTTAAAAAAGCTATTTAATGTAACCTGAGGTATTATTTAATTTAACCTGCTTTTAATACTTATAAAGTTGGTAATATATTCCAGAATTACAGGTACTGGTTTAATTCTAAGTTCTCCAATCTCGTGAACTACCTCTCCCTTAATTCTTCGCCTTTCGGGTCAGTTTTGAGGGAGAAGCTTCCTGGTTCATTCCTTTCTCTTTTGAGAACAAGTCCCCAAGCCCTTCCCCGCGTTCCGCAGGTGTAAGAAAACAGTATGAAATTTATAGGCGTTATATACTTGAGATGCTATTACGCTTCCGGCTTTCCCCTACTTGACGTTCCCAATCCTTTTGGGTATGCCATACCCTGTTTCTGACAAGCTTTCTAGATTCTCGAATCGCCTTGCAGTGACGGTATGGTATATATTAGTAGGAGACATAACTAAATTTTTAGATAACGAAAATCGGTACAGATGACGCTGTATCCCACCGATAAAGCATGTGGGATTTAGCATATGACTCTCTTAAAATATGTAATTTCTCAGAAAATATTAGCACACTGCCTGAAAGTTTACTTTGAACCTTCGGGACCGGGTAAGTAATCTGAAGTAGGCCGGGTTTTTTCTGAATCGCTTTGAAGCTTTCGTGAGTTTTCTTTCACATCCTTCTTCTCCAGCCCACACCGCGAAAGAACGATATCAATACTCTTTTCCAGGTCCTTTTCATCAAAAGGTTTCACAATACATCCAGACCCCATATTCCATATCTGTTCGAGAAGCTTACGGTCCGAACAGGTAGTAAGGTAAACAACTGGAATACCGAACCTGGCAATTATCTCCTTTGATGCTTCTATACCATTCAGGTTACCTTTTAACATAATATCCATAAGCACAAGATCAGGTAGGGTACTTTCGGCTTTGCTAATGGCTTCCTCTCCGGATGAAGCTACACCCGTAACAGTATGTCCCAGATTCTTCAGCATTATCCGTATTCCCATTGCAACGATATGCTCGTCCTCAACAACCAGAATTCTTCCTTCTACCATATCACTGTTACACCTTTATTCAGCTTCTGAGAGCTGGATTTGAAACAGGTTTCCTACCCATTTCAGGCTTAAATCCTCCAATCTGTCAATGAAAATATAGGCCGGAACAGAAGCATTCGAACACATTCGGTCTCTAAGTTATGAAAGCAAATTAAAGAATTTCAATAACTATTTGATTTCAATAATTATTCACAGACCTGGGACAGAAGGCAAACTTCTCTATCGCTTCCGTCATTGAACTCTATATAAATTAAGATATATAACCCACCCCGTATGGCACTTACAAAAGAATAGGAACTTTAAGCTGACCCTGTCCATAGCAAAGGGGAAGAACTTTGTCCGGGTGCAAGGGATATTTTGATCCAATTAAAAATTTCAATTATACTGTCAGCAAAAAGTGAAAGAGATATTAAGAAAAAGACACCGGAAGAATAGGAGGGCTCTTTCGCCTTTAAAGAAAAAGAAGTAAACTTTGGCGGTCCGGAAAATTTCAGGATTTCTTAAATAACCGGGGGAGAACAGTTTCCTGCTAGATGGATACGAGGTTTTTCCTGAGCCATCTGGCTTTCTTATTTCTTTGCTGTTGACCACTCAAGCTGTTCTTTCATTCTGTATTTCTTTTTCCCGGAATATCTTTCGTTCTGCTCTATCTCGTCCTGAATCTGTCTTTCCGCAGATGTCTGACAAATTTATGTATTTTTTTAGCTAATCTATAACTATCATAATATTATACTTTTTTTCGGTTTTCATTATGCTTGTTACAACACGTTCTCTTGATCATCACGGAATCGTTTCTGGCATTTATGATGAACTTGAAATTGGAAAAGTGATTGACGAAGTGCTGCCCAAGTTTGGGCAGCACAAATTAGCTCATTCTATTGTATTAAAAGCAATGATTCTTAACTGTCTTGGTTTCGTAGATAGTCGTCTTTACATGTATTCTCAGTACTTTGAAACCCTTCCTGTTGAAAGGCTCCTTGGTCCTGGGATCAGCGCTTCTGACCTTAATGATGATGTTTTAGGTAGAACTCTTGACGCAATATATGAAGCAGATCCTACTCAACTTTTCATGAAGCTTTCCTTGAAAATGCTGGAAATTGTTAACATCAGGACTCAACTTCTCCAATCTGACACCACTAATTTTAGCCTTCATGGAGACTACAAATATATCGATGATGGTTCTGTCATAGAAATCACATATGGTCATGCAAAAGACGGTAGAGATGACCTGAAACGTTTTGGACTTGGAATGATAACAAATCAGTATGGAATTCCACTATTTGCAAAGGCTTACTCTGGCAACGCATCAGACAAAGAAACCATCATAGAGGCAATGAAAATACTTCAAGAAAACATAACGTTTCCTGATGATGTTTACTACATAGCTGATAGTGCTCTATATTCTGAAGGAAACATCAAAGCAATGATAGAAGGCATGAAGTGGATTACTCGTGTTCCTTCAACACTAAACCTTGCAAAAAACTTGTTGATTTCTGATCTTGAGTTCAAAAACGGAGAGGATCCACGCTATTCATTTTATGAAACTATTGTTGAATATGGTGGTATAAAGCAAAAATGGGTAGTTGTTCATTCCACAGAAATGCAGAAAAGAAAAGACATTACTTTTGAAAGAAAAATTCAAAAGAAGGTTAATGAATCCCAGAAAGATCTCAAAGACCTAAAAAAGATCAAGTTTGCTTGTGAAAAGGATGCTATAGCAGCTTTGGAAAGATGGAAGAAAGAGAACCCTCATTGTTTGCTGGAAACCGTAGAGATTTCCACGGTTTCAACAAAGGAAAACGGTAAAAGAGGAAGACCAAAAAAGAATGAAAAGCTTATTTTTCACTATGTTGTAAATGCAAAAGCAGTCCGAAACTACGAAATAGAATTGAATGAAAAAGAGTATCAAGGAAGATTTATAATCGCAAGTAACGATCTCAATCTTGATGCTGAAAAGATGCTGGAATACTACAAGAACCAGAGCAAGGTTGAAAAAGGTTTCAGGTTCATAAAGGACAAAAGTTTTAGGGTTTCCGAGGTTTATTTGAAAAAACCGCAAAGAATTGAAGCTCTCTCAATGATAATGGTGTTAACTCTGATGGTCTATTCGGTAGCGGAATGGAAGCTGAGAGAGAAGCTAAAAGAAACAGGGGAAACAATACCGAATCAGGTTAAAAAGCAAACACAAAAGCCCACTTTGAAGTGGGCTTTTGTGCTGATGAGGGGAATTACAGAAGTAAAAGTGGAAGTTGATTCAAAGTTGATAACCAAAATTGCCAACATGGATGAAGTTAAAAGTAAGATAATAAGGTTGATGGGGAAAAATTGTGAAAAATACTACTTTTGAGTGGAGATCTGCGGAAGGTCAGCTGAATCATGGCTCTTCGCCATTCCCTATGGATAAGATGATTTTCAATTCGAGACCGCATTGGTTTTTACGAAGACATTGCGAAGATATCCACATAAAACAACGAAGAGCCTGAATCATTCCGTTTTTTCTTTTTCCTTCCTGTGCCTGTGCAAGGCTATCTCAATGCTGCTGTGCAGATCTTTCTCATCAAAAGGTTTTACGATATAACCGAAAGGTTCAGTTCTCTTAGCCCTTTCAAGAATTTTATTATCAGAATAAGCAGTCAGGTAAACAACCGGGACATCAAACCTTCCCCTGATTTCCCCTGCAGCTTCTACGCCGTCCATATCACCTTTTAACATGATATCCATAAGCACGACATCAGGAAAAGTGCTCTCAGCCTTGCTAATGGCATCCTCTCCGGACGAGGCTACACCGGTAACTGTGTACCCCAAACTCTTTACCATTTTTTTTATTCCCATTGCAACGATATGTTCGTCCTCAACGATCAGAATTCTTCCTTCCGCCTTATTTCTTTCTTCTGCCATTGTTCTTCCTTCCGCCAATCACACATTATTTAGAATTCATCTCCTGAAAAAACTAATCTCGAAACCTGTTCCCCTGCTCCGGTCAAGTCTGATATCCCCTTCAATCTGATCTACAAGCGTTGTTACCAGCTGTAGGCCCAGGGAAGTTGTGTTCCGGAAGTCCAGTTTCTCAGGGAATCCCCTGCCGTTATCTCTAACTATAAGGGTTAACTTCTCCTCCTTGTCCTCTGTTGCGCCGTTAAGGCCAGTCCGTTCATTATTCTGCGGCCTGACTTTTGTATTTCCGGAGTTGTCAGGATTCTGATTCTGCAAGGTAGAGTTTTCTCTACTTCTGTGCAACTCAATATAAATCTCTCCTTCTTTCTCTCCGGCAAAAGCATGTTTCAGGGAATTCGAGACCAGCTCATTGACAATTATTCCCAGGGGAACAGCCGTATCCATTCCCAAGAAAACCTTTTCGACATCAAGCTTCAAACTCACTTTCTTGCTGTCCAGAGAGTAGGACTGGAACAGGTAATCTACAAGATTCTTAATATAATCCGCAAAGTCCACACTTACCATATCCTCTGACTGGTAAAGTTTTTCGTGAACAAGAGCCATTGATTTGACCCTGTGCTGGCTGTCCCTGAAAGCCTCGATCACATCCCTGTCCGTAAAATTTCCGGACTCAAGATATAAAAGCATGGAAATCACCTGGAGATTATTCTTGATGCGGTGATGGATTTCTTTTTTGCGAATTTCCTCCATCTGGAGAAGTGCATCCTCGGCTTTCTTATGCTCGGTTATGTCCAGAATAATGCCCTGAAGATGGACTTCACCATCCTCGCTGCGCTGGATAACTGTCCTTTCGTCAACCCAGCGAATCTCCCCGGATTTTGTGAGAATCCGATATTCTGAGGTATAGTCCGTGCAGCCGGCTTCAACGTTCATCTCAAGTTCGGCAGTCGTCTTTTCCAGGTCTTCGGGATGCACAATATCTCCATAAAGAAGCCTGTTCGAGGTAAAATCCTCCACCTCATAACCCAGCCGAGTAATATTTTCCGAAACAAACTCTGCAGGCCACATGGGTTCATACTTCCATAGAAACACGATTACAGGACTTGTATTAACAACCCTTTCCAGATCTTCCTTAAGCTTGTTGGAACGCTCAAGTTCTTTCGCATAGTCCAGAAGGGCTTTTTCCGCTTCTATGCGCTGGGTTGTAATCATATCAAGAGCCTGGCGGGTTTCTTCGATCCCGTCCGTAAGTAGCTTGAAATCTCCCTTCCCGTGGATACTGATGGGCCGCTTAAAATCATTCTGCTGGAATGCAGTAAGGACTGCATTTGAATCATCGATAATACTGTTCAATGTTTCGGAGAATTTATCAAGTGTATTTCCGAGTTCTCTGAACTCTCCCTGCACATCTAAATTGACCCTTTCTTTTAATTCTCCTTCTGCAAGAGCATTGGTCACTCTTATACTCTCTCTTACTGGAACAATTACAGCTTTAAGAATTTCATTCAGGCCCATAGGGATTTCCCTGAAGTCTCTCTCCACATCCGTATCTGCCCTGACATCAAGCTTTCCTTTAACTGCGTCCTGTGCGATACTCTTGAAATCCTGAACAATTTCATCTATCGGCTTTGTGATAGAAAGGGCAATCATATAAGAAAGGGCAGCCATGAAGAGAATTGAAATCGCAGAAATAACCAGAAGCCTGTTCCGAAGATCAACAACACCTGCAAGCATTTCTTCTTTTGGAATTACAAGCACAAAGGCGAGATCACCGGTTCGCACAGGCTCGTAGAACATTACAACAGGTTTGCCTGTAGTAGAATCACTAACCTCAATATACCCTCCGGTTCCATTTTTTATGTCGTCTGCAGCTCTGGCTATTTCTTTTGACTTAAAGTCATAGAGGTTCTTTTTTCCGATCCACTCCTTGTGTGTAGGGTAAGAGAGCAGGACGCCTGTGTTACTTACCATGAAGGCATATCCCGTATCAAACGCCTTGACCTTACTCACCACCTCGTCCATATATTTCAGAGGGACATCCGCTCCCGCTATCCCTACGAACTTTCCGTCCCTGAAAATCGGAGAAACATGGCTAATCATGAATATGCCTTCATAAAAGTAAGGCTCTGTTAAAACGGCTTCTTCTCTGGCTTTGGGAAGCTGGTAATAATCAGAAGAATCATAATGAAGAAGAGGCGCTACCGTAAGATTGCCTTTAATCTTATTACAATAAGGGACAAACCTGCCTGTTGCATCGTGCCCTGGGGCATTAATATATTCTGCATCTTTGCCATCAAAAGCATTCGGCTCGTATCCCACATAAACCCCAATCAGATTTGGATTTTTTTCAAGGATATTCTCAAGGATGCCGATTACCTCAGTCCTGTTGGAAGCCTTGTAATTCTCCATTGTAAGGGCAACCGTATTTGCAACTGCGCTGTTAGCTTTCATGTCAGCATCGAACTGGTTTGCATAACTGCTTGCCATTTCGATTGATTTCTGGTAAGCCAGCTTTTCTTCCTGGGAGGTGACCGTACTGATGATCACAGCCGTAGATACTGCGAGAATAAGAAAAACCCCGACAACAATATAGATAACTAGCTTTGATTTCAGGGGGAAATTTTTAAATCTCATAGTCAAAACTCCAGCCAGTTATGAAAGAAAGGTGGAAGGCCTGTTTCTGTCCTGCCTGTAAAGATCGGGCATGCTTCAGATTTCGATTACTTCTTGAGACAATTCATTATAATGCATGAAAAGCTCCCTTCCCCAGCGAAGAGCGCTTGCATCGAAACTCATCACTTTCCTGTGGTCGTATTTTCCCTGCTTGTCGAAGAGGCAGATATACATGAATTTTTCAGTAACAGCAATTGTCGGAAGCTTCAGGTTTTCCTCGCAGACTTTAACAACCGTACTCTTGGAGTCGAGCAGGGTTTCCAGCTCGTCTCTGCAGTCATTTTTTAGCCTATCAAATACGGATTTTGTAAGCACGATTTCCATTTCAGCTCCGCTTTTTGCAAGCCTGGAATAAAGCGACGAATAAAGAGGATGATAATAAGAAAGCGAACTCATGATACATCTGGATTTTATAAGATTCTCAGTAAATTCCCTTGGAAGGTCAAACAGATGGTTAAGATCAGGTTCGATTACCATGCACTCCCCCAGTTCTCCAAGCCGCATAAATTGCTCCTGGGGTATGACACTTATATCCCGGCTTGTCCAGTATTCCTTGTTTTCCTCGAGGACCTCAAGTGTATTCAGGAGAGGGAGCATGTTTCCTACGACAAGTTTTCCAATCTCCGAGAGCATATAAGTGTTCTCTTTCTGGAAGACCAGGCCCTGTTTTTTAAGGATTTTAATCTGAGGCATCATCGCCTTTGAGGTCACGTTAAGAGAGGTTTTTATTTGCTCAATGTCCCTGGGACCTTCCATAAGCAGAAGAAGGAGATTTTTTCTTTTTTCAGAAAGCCAGATAGTGTCACACAAAGATGAGCTCATTGTTACTGTACATTTATAGGGAGTACTTTTATTAAAAGATTATGTTACAAACGATTTATATTTAAAAAATTTTGATTTTGAAAGAGATTCCGAAAGGCTTTATGAGCCTTGATAAACTCGGTTGAAAATTTTAACGCCATTAAAAAATCACTTTACTTTAGAACCTGCATATAGCTCTTTCTTTTGCCAGAAACTTTTGCAAGAGCAACGCGGATCGGGCTATATATTATTGAAACCATAGATAAATCACTTACCAATAAACAAAAACAAATCCAACAAAAAATAATTGCCTGAAAGAATGATGAATACTTCTGAAAGAGCAAGTAATAAATTAAAAATGGCGTTAAAAACGGGATACATGGTCATGGAATAACCAAAAATGGCAAGAAAAATAGGATAAAGTGACCACTAAAATAATTAAAAATGACAAGAAAAACGGAATAAAACAACCACCAATAATAAAAACTGTGAAATAAAAAACGACATAAAAAATGAACTAAAAATGGCGCATTAAAAACAGATTAAAAGTACAAACATTAAAAAACGATAGAAATTGTTGCATCCTTTTGAGATGAGATTAAAGAGTACTGCTGGATTCATGCCGGATCTATGTGAAAATCTGGCTGAAACTCACGGTATCTCTGGAGAACTAAAAAGGAAAATTTCAGGTTTAACCGAAATTTTCTTTACTCCAAACTCCAGCAAATGCATTAAAAATGTACCAGAGCTGTGGTATGTGGGAATACCATAGCTTCTGGATACCTCCGTAACTGAATTTTTTCACTATTACTATCTTGACTATGTCAGATTAGACAGTTATTCCAATTGCAGTTATTAATTTCACTACGAACAATATACTTGGGATATGAGGTCTAATGATGACGTTTTACCTTGTAATGTGACATAGTCAAGTTATATTCTTCTTACTTATTTTCCCCACTTTCGCTTTTTCTTTGCTTCTTACTCAATTGTCGGCCAGAAAGGTTATTTTCTTGTAGAGCCTATCCCAAAAGCCACTTTACTCTTAATCGTTGGGAATTCTCAGAATTGTTTTCATGATCATGAGCTTGATTGATTATTCAAAATACAAGGCTCAAGAAGCAAATTTCAAGTTTTGGGATGAACTCGTAGAGATAATCCCAAAACTCAAAACGGTTTCTTTTGAGCTCTAATTTGCAATTATCACCAGAATTTTGGATCATGAAAACAGTTCTAAAAATATACCGATTGAGAATAAAGTTGGTTTTGAGATGATCCCTTAGAATTGAGATAACGAAAATGGCTTTAGTTTCAAAGCTTTTTGTTTTTTGATAATAAAAAAATTAGTATGAAGCTTCAGGATTAGTAAGGTTACATATTTTTCATAATATTACCGTATATAGATTATGCATCCTGTAGCCACATATTTTCTGCGAACCCTTTTTGCACCCTAAACAGGACTCATGATTCGATGATATTTATCGGCTCACGAGTTTGACCGTTTTCCGGAAAAGGAAAACGGTGGAAATTTTCGGATTTGCTTTTGTAATTTATCTTTGCGCCTTTATATCGTGGACTCGCTTGATAGGGAATTATCCTTCTCTAAAGTTGTCCTGTTTTCATTCTGGGAATAGTACCAGAGCGGGAGATAAAGAGCAAGCACCACGAAGCCGACTATCGTTGAAGTCCAGCCTAACTCAAGGCTGTTCAGGTATATTATCCCAATAAGACACAGAGGCAGGTTAAAGAGCCCAAAGAAAAAGGCTACGTATTGCCAGTTTCCAGGGGCTTTGAAAGGTCTTTCAAGCTTCGAGAACCTCGGGTCAATTTTTGCCTTAACATATGCGAGCAGACTTATCCCGTTGGCACAGACATAACCTATTGCCGAGGCTGCAACTATAGCTGCAGGAGTTCCCAGGCAGATGAAACCCATATTCAAGAGGGCAATAACAATCATTGCGTTGACCGGAGTTCCATGTGCATTCATTTTTCCAAAGAACCCTGGCAGGTTTCCTTCTTCAGCCATTGAATACATAGCCCTTGAAGCTCCGAGGAAGGCGGTCTGGATAATGAGAACCATTGCCGCAATCAACATGAAGATAGTCAGAGACCCACCTATGGGACCAAGGGTCATCTGGGCTATAGGCAGCATCGGAGAAACCGGTTCGGCCAGAATTCCTTCAATTCCCAGGGCTCCGGTACAGGCTGCCTGGACGAGAATGAAGGTCACAAGACAGATTGCACCGCAGATAAAGAGGGCTTTGGGGACATCTGATTTGGGCTGTTTATATTCAGGCCCGTAGATTGCTGCGGTTTCCCAGGCGCAGGCACTCCACTGGGCCATTGCAAAAAGCCCGAGCAGGATCAGGATATGCTGGATATCCCAGCTCCAGTCTGTGGGAAGCCAGGCACCGGTGATATTACTGAGCTCAAAGTGCCCGGTCATGAAAGGCGCAAGGGCAATAATGATAAGTGGGGCAAGCGAAAGCACGGCAAGAATATACCCGAGCTTTGCTCCGCCGGCAAGCCCGCGATAGTTGACCAGGATAAGAAGCACGAATACGACTGCTCCAGACGTGAGATAAACAACAAGGTCAGGCACGCCTGCAAGTGCAGGGACCAGGCCTTTGAGATAGCTTCCGATCAAAATTGAATAGATTGCAAGGACCGGATTCCAGGCAAACCAGTAACTCCAGGCGCTGAAACCTCCAAGCAATTTGCTAAGGTCATACCGGTTGTTTGCATTCCCTGTAAAAACACTCTGGGCGTACCCTGGAAGCCCGGATGCTTTCGGGAACATTGTGGCAAGTTCTCCGTAAGCAAAATTTTGCATGAAACCCTGAAAGACAGATAGCGCCCAGATAATGATTGCAAAGGCCCAGACATAATTTGCAAAATAGCCTATGGACGGCAGGATCAGCACAGGAACCCCCAGGGCAATTGCAAGTCCCTGCTTCCAATCAATTGTTCGCTGGAGCCCTACGTTTTCACTGTTTTCGTCGCTCATTTTCAAGCACACTCCAATAATTAATATAAAGTAATAATTGACGATTCGCACAGCTCTTGCAGCACAAATCGACTCATAAAAGCCTGCAAATGGAAAAAACGGAAAATCCGAAAAATCAAGCCTTTCTCAGGATATTATCAAGAAATATTTTCAAGAGATACTATCAGGAAATATTATCAGAAATATCTTCCAGAAATATCGCCAGAAAACATTATCAGGAAATATCCTGAGACAGATATACAGGAGATCTGTTTCCGCTTTTTCGTATCTTCGTAGTTATTTCGGAGTTTTTTTTACGCTATCTCTTTACGCGATCTGCTTTCTGAAGAGATTGCAGGAATTAATCTTAATATCGAGCAACTTTTCGATGTTCATCTTTGCAGCAATCCCTTTTGCAGCGCCTGGTACTGACGTTATAATACCAATGTCGAGTTCTTCACGCAGCTCGCGCATAACGTGCTCGTCTACAAGGTCCATCTTGTCGACCCCGAGTTTCTTTGCAACGTATTCTTTTGCCTCGCCTATGCGCATATTCTTTGAGAACTCCATTCTTGCAACAAGGTCTCCTGCAGCTCTAATTCCTGTCATACCTGAAGCCATTATGTGGGAAATCGGCATACCCATTGGGTCGCCGACTCCGATCTATATGCCGTCGACGCCTGCAATTTCGACCATTGCCTTGCTTGCTCTGGTAACCGCATCAATTGGAGGAGTTTCAAGCATGGGAATTCCGCCAACTCCCATACCCATATTTACATGACAGGGGATCGGAGACGCTTCTACTGCAGCCTTGATGAAAGTAACTGCACGAGCAAGGTTCCAGGCTGAAGTCTTGCTGGTATTGGTGTTGCATACTGGTCCGAAAACATTTGCTCCGGCTTTTGCAACAAGCGGGGCCTGCTGGTGAGGCCAGAGACCTGCAAGGGTTACACCGTCATACTGAAGGTTTCCGTGCATACCAAGGACACATTCCCCGGCCATGCCTGCTTCAATATACATATTAGGGAACTCTTTTCTAAGGGCTTCAATCGCATGGAGTGTACCATACATGTCCCCGTCGCCTGCTGCGGCCGTTGTGTCAAAGTTAACACCATCGGCACCTGAGGCAAAGAGTTTCTGCATAACCCAGACAGTGTCTCTTGTCAGGTGTTCGGCAGCGTGTTCCATTGATTCCCAGGCTTCCTGGATTTTGAAAGCCTTCATAAGGTCGCCAGGGTTCTCAAAAGGTCCATCAGGTGTGTAATAAAGTCCCATATTGGGCATTGCACCATAAAACAGTGGGATGATCATGTTCTGCTGGCAGACTTCCATTGCCTGGCATTCATTTGCTACGACAGGTTTTACCGGCTTGAAACTGTAATCGATGTGCCCGAGTTCCATCGTGTCAGCACCAAAAGCACGCTCGTGCATCATGCAGCCTACAAGGCGGCTTGAAGGAATACCAACACCACTGTTGCCCTGGTCGCCGTCAAGCCTTATAGTGCCGATATCATGCGTTACTGGGATTTCCATGCCCTGTTCCACACTTACAGCCTTGCCGGGCATGGTAAGGATCTCTGCAAGCTTGTCCATTTCATTGGCGCTCAAGGTAGGGATTTCACCGAGATCGGCAGCATTTGCAGTCCCGGCTTCAATCTCAGTCATTATTTTTTCTTTGGTAAGGAAGACACGTTTACCGTCTCCCATTCTTAAAGCATATTCAGTTGCCATTTTTATCCTCCATAAGATCAACTTGGTTTAGACCGAACAGATTTTATTGATAATTGGGGTTCAGAGTAGCATTTCCTTTGCCTTTGCAACAGCTTCGCTTGCGTTTTCAGCATAGCAATCGGCATCGATTTTGTCAGCCCATGCCTGGGTCGCAGGGGCTCCTCCAACCATAACTTTTACTTTGTCCCTGAGTCCTTCTTCCTTGAGGAGCTCAATTACAGCTCTCTGCCCCTGAAGGGTTGTGGTCATAAGAGCGGAAATTCCAATCATATTGGCATTGACTTCCTTTGCCTTTTCGATGAAGTTCCTGACTGGAACATCACGGCCAATGTCGTAGACTTCAAAACCAGAAGACTGGAGCATCGTGGATACTATGGACTTGCCGATATCGTGAACGTCGCCTTCGACCGTACCGTTTACGATAACCCCGAGTTTCTTGCTCTCGGTCCCTGCCGGAAGCTCAGCTTCAAGCACTTTAACCCCTGCTGTCATTGCATCAGCAGCTATCATCACATGGGGCAGGAAAAGTTTCCCTCTCTCAAAAAGAATTCCTACCTGATTCATGCCTGCAGAAAGACCTTTGTCAATGATCTCAGCAGGTTCCATGACCTTTTTTGCTTTCTCGACAGCTGCGAGCACTGCATCTTTTTTACAGGAGATAACTGCATCAGAAAGCTCCTGAATAAGTTCCTCTTTAGTTGCCATTTTTTGTACCTCCACAAATGCCAGAAATTCCCTTCGTATTTGAAGAGAAAACTGAATCTAGCATTCTAATCGGATATTTATATATAAGTCCGGAATTATTTAGCCCAACCCATAGAGTTTTTTCAAAAAAGGCGGGAACTTGAGTACTGCCTGTGCATTTGAAAAGCCAGTACGCTATGACACCCCTGATGGACATAGCTCAAGTCATGAGATTTTTCAATGTTATTGAAAATTTCAACGGGTTTTGCAGAACTAAATTTCAAGTGCGGTCAATGACTGAAGTAAAAAGACATTTAAAACTTAAAACCTGTAAATTCGAAATCTATTGTAAAGCCTGGAAAGATAGATCATAAATCTATGCAATTTTTGGCATCGTATTTCCGTGGATCTGGAATTCATATGCTGCCTTCACTTCCGTTACATCCTTTTTTTTGTTTTTAAGAAATAGAGAACAGGCTAAATTTATGGTTACTTCCTTCATAGTTGACATCTGAGCCTTCCAGGTTCTTCAACCGAGCCAGATTCTTGCCAGACAAATTTCTCCTGTTTTTCCAGGTTTGTTCGATTATGCAGTCACATATTTTGCTAATTTCCAATCTGTTAATTTTTAGAGAAATTATATAAAAAAGAGTGGAAAGTGTTATATGATGAAAAACCTTCATACTTTTTGAAATTTAAAACTAATTTTTGTTGTTAAAAAGTTAGGTAGCATACTGAAGAACTAATCCTGAAATAATACCAGAATTTCGATAGGTAGAAAACGAAATTGGTTTCAGGAAGAGATCAAAAAACATTGCAAAATTAAATGAGGCGAATATCATGTGTACAACGTTAATTATTACCAGAGGAGCAAGCGCGGACGGTTCGATGATAGTAGCCCATTCCGATGACGACGAATTGGGAGATCAGAGGATTATTTATGTCCCGGCTCAGGATCATGAGCAAGGCACGAAGAGGCAAGTGTTTGAGGAACATTATCGCTATCCCAGGATAGTAACTTATGAAAGGGGGCCGAACTATGAACCATCTACTCATCACGTTCGGGAATCACCTAATCCGGTTCCGGACCTTATTAAACCGATTGGCTATATTCCCCAGGTGAAGCATACTTACGCTTATTTTGACAGCAATTACGGAATAATGAATGAACATAACCTGATGATGGGGGAATGCACCAACGGCGCGAAATATCAACCTGATCATGTAACCGTCGAAGAAGCAGAAAAAACCGGCAGACATGTCAGGCTCTTTTACAGCCAGGAACTCTCCAGGGTCGCTCTGGAACGCTGTAAAAAAGCCAGGGAAGCTATTGAACTGATGGGTAAACTGATCGAAAAATATGGCCTTTACTCCACAGGAGAAACACTGCTAGTAGCCGATGAAGATGAAGCCTGGGCCTTTGAGATGTGCGCCCTGCCGGATGAGCAATATCATTCCGCCTGGGTTGCCCAGCAGGTTCCTGAAGGGGAGGTCTTTGTAGCAGCCAACGAGTTCCGAATCCGCCAGATAGAGGGTAATGAGAAAGATGTTATTATCTATTCTGAATTGCTAAAACCAGGGCTGGAAAAACTGGGCTGGTGGAGCCCGGAGGATGGACCTCTGGACTGGCTTTCCTCGGTAAGTAGCGGTGAATATAACCATCCTTATTACTCCCTGCGCCGTGTCTGGAGAGTTCTGGATAGGGTCAACCCCGATCTGGCCTTAAGCCCCTGGGTGACTAAGGGCTTTGAAGATGTCAAAGAGGGGGGTTATGCAACTGACTATCCTTTTTCAATAAAACCAAAGTGCCAGCTTAGCCTTCAGGATGTCTTTGCCCTGTATAGGGATCACTACGAGGGGACTCAATTTGACATGACGCAGGGCATAGCTGCAGGACCTTATGGCGACCCCAGCCGTTTCATCGGCCCATACGATGGTAACCAGAACAACATTACAAAGAACCAGCACATGTACGGAGCCTGGGAAAGAACTATCTCGGTTTTCTATCAGGGTTATACATATGTCAACCAGCTCAGGCCCAGAAAACCGGAAATCCCTGAAGCAACCCGGGGACTTTGCTGGTTTGGACCGGATACGGCCTATACCTCCTGTTTTGTTCCCTTCGCTGCTCAGGCACTGGAACTACCCGAGCGATATCAGACCGGGGACCCACAAGTATTTGATCGGTATTCAGCCTGGTGGGCTTTTGATTTTGTAGCCAACTGGGCCAGATTGAATTACCAGCGTATGACCAGAGTGGATATCCTGCCGCTGCAACAAAAAATTGAAACCAGGGAAATTCAGGAAATGATTCACCAGTGGGATGAATGCTGCCTGGGAAAAAGTGGTAAGGAAGCAAGGGATTTACTTACCAGACTCGGGAAAGAAAACGCAAACAACGTCGTAAAATGCTGGCATGATCTGGGATATATGCTGATTGCCAGATACTCTGATGGCTACTGTAACCTTCCTGAAGGTGAAGAGCCTCAGAATATCGGGTATAGTTCGAAATGGCTGGCTCTCACTAATTATAAAGAAGGGCCCACCTCCTATGAGATGAAACCCTGAAAATGAGATGGAATTCTAAAAATTTGAATTTTTTAAGTATAGTTTACTACCTGCGATAGACCTGTAACTCATAATCCAGAACAATAAATTGAACAGGGGAAATAATATGGGAAAATTGGAAATGGCATCATGGCCTGTTCTTGTTGTCTCAGATCATATTAAAGAAGAAAACGATCAGGGCCTGTGGCTGCGTGAAATCCTTAATGAGCTTACCGAACAACAGGGCTGCTCGATTTTACCCTCATGCGGATTAGGCGATGCTCACGATATCGTGAGCTCAAGGGAAGATCTAGGCACGATAGTTATTGATTGGGATCTTTCTGAAATGGGATACACTAATAAGAAAAACGAGTACTTAATAAAGAGAGCGAAAAGTAGCAATTTAGCTCATGGCAGTTTGGCTCATGTGTTGGTCAATTTCATCAGAGAAAGGAATAAAAACATACCAATCATCCTGATTACCGGGAGGATCTCCATAGAAAGCATCCCTGATGAAACACTGACTAAAATTAATGAGATCTTCTGGAAGCTGACCGATACTTCCTCTTTTCTGGCAGGGAGAATAGCAAGACAGGTAAAGGATTATACAACAAATGTTTTACCGCCTTTCTTCAGAGAGCTGGTTCAATACGTAGAAACCTACAAATATGCCTGGCATACTCCCGGCCACATGGGAGGACAGGGATTTTTGACCAGCCCCTCGGGTACCGCTCTTCATAAGTTCTTTGGCGAAAATGTCCTGAGAGCAGACCTTTCTATCTCCGTACCTGAGCTCGGTTCACTGCTGGACCACAGTGGAGTCACGGGAGATGCGGAAAACTTCTCCGCTAAAGTTTTTGGGGCAGACCAGACTTACTATGTGCTAAACGGAACTTCAACTGCCAACCAAATCATCTGGAGGAGCCAGGTATCTCCCGGAGAACAAACGCTCATGGACCGTAATTGCCACAAGTCGCTTAACTATTCGATGATAATTACCGGGGCCAACCCGGAATACATGCATCCTCTGAGGAATGGACTTGGAATTATAGGGCCTGTGGATTTCAGTGAAATCCAATCAGAAAAATCGTATAAAATGGCGGCTTTAACCAATTCGACCTATGACGGTGTCTGTTACAATACGCATTACGTCCAGGAATGCCTAAAAAATGTGGAGATACTTCATTTTGACGAAGCCTGGTACGCCTACGCAAAATTCCACGAAATTTATGAAAAACACTATGGCATGTCTTTACCTCCTGGAAATAAATTAGTATTTTGCTCCCAATCCACCCACAAACTGTTAACGGCTTTTTCCCAGGCTTCCATGATTCATGTCAGGTTGCCCAGGTACCTGAGCAATTCGGCTGAAGCTAGGGAAAACTTCCATGATCTTTTTAATGAATCGTATATGATGCACGGATCTACTTCTCCTCAGTATTCTATGGTGGCTTCGCTGGAAGTAGCTACTAAGATGATGCTGGATAATGGCGATGTCGTATTTGATGAGATTATTAAGGAAGCCATCGAACTACGCCGGAAGATCGCATGGGCTCAAGAGGATCTGGCTGAGCAAAAAGATTGGTTTTTCAAGATATGGCAACCACCCTGTATTGCCGAACGAAATGATAACCGCGAACCAAAGATTCCAATTGAAAAATTGGCTGAAGACCAGACTTACTGGACTATCAAGCCGGCAAAGCCAGATGAAACAACCTGGCATGGTTTTGAGGTTAAAGACGAATATGCCATGCTGGACCCGATCAAATTAACTTTTATCTGCCCTGGAATTGATATTAACGGCAATATGGACGATACCGGCATCCCCGCTGCTATTGTTACCAATTACCTGATCGACAAAGGCATTGTCTGTGAAAAAACCGATTATTATTCCTGGCTCTTACTTAACTCAGCAGGCACTACCAAAGGAAAACAGGGTACTCTGGTGGCCGAACTATTTAAATTCAAGGAATTATACGATTCAAAAGCGTCGCTGTCTGATGTATTTCCCGATCTTGTTGCAAAGTACCCGGAAAAGTATCAGGGAAAGAGCTTGAAGGATCACTGCCATGAAATGCATGACTATATCAAAAAGTATAAACTGCTGGAGAATATGCGGGAGGCTTTTGAAGCCAGGCCAATACATGATTTGACTCCGACCGAAGCTTATCGTTGCATTATAAAGCAGGAAGTAGAATCCGTCGAGTTACGCGATATCAACCCCGATGCATCAACACCTCGAATAGCTGGAGTAATGCTGGTTCCCTATCCTCCGGGAATTCCTATCATAATGGGTGGGGAAAAATTTGACTTCCATGCCGGAGATATCCTGAATTACCTTATTGCTCGACAGGATTTCGAGAACGAATTCCCTGGTTATGAAAGCGATATTCATGGCATAGAAAGGACTGCTCCAGATGAAGAAGGAAATAAATATTTTAAAACATTGCTGATAAAAAATTAGAAATAAACCTGGATAAGTAAGAATCCACTTTCAGCAGATGTCCGATCAATTATTAGAAGTTTTTCTGCTATCGTTTTTTCTGAAAACTGCCCTGGTTGCTCAAAAATGTGTTTTTGAAATATCCTGCAGTTTTCGACCTTTTGCCTTTACTTCTATTGTTTTTCCTTTCATACTCTCCTTTTAATTTTGTTTCACTCTTTCCATTTCCCTCTAACTTTTATTTGCCAGTTAAATTTTTTTACAATGAGTACTTTTTTTAATTATGGTGTCTTAATGATTAATGGGAAGTCACTTGCTGCAGAGCAATTAAGGGAAGTTTATTATGTCTGTTTCTCTCAATCAGCACAATTATATCCAGAAAAATTCGGAGAGCTTTCTGGAATTTCACTCAAACTATTCGTCTGATACCTCTTTTTCTTCCGGGTCCCTGGAAGGAATAAAACTCTTCCTTGATATGGATGGAGTCCTTACGGATTTCACCGCAGCCTGTGAGAATATCGGGGGCAATATGATGTTCTGGTACAGTAACGACAGAGAACTCTTTTGGAAAAAGATTACATTTGCAGGAATCGAGTTCTGGTCCGAGATGTCCTGGATGCCCGGCGGGCAGGAATTGCATGGTTTCCTTAGAAGCTCGGGCTTTTGTCCGACAATCCTTTCTGCGCTTCCCGGACCTGAGAGGAAAAAAGCTTTAACCAATGCAAGAAAGGGAAAAATCAAATGGATCAGGAAAGAACTCGGGCCCTCTTATGCAGAGGCTGCAATTCTCTGTTACCGCCCGGAAAAAGCCTTACAATCAGGGTTTGCAAGGGTTCTTATTGATGACAACTCCGAAAATATCCGCGAATGGGAAGAAGCAGGAGGTATCGGAATCCTGCATAAGAACACCAGTCGGACGATCAGGTGTTTCACTAAGGTTCTTAAAGTCGAGCAAAAGTTCTGATATGCTAAACTTTACAGGCTAAACTTTACAGGGAAGGCCGAAAAGGCTTATGCTTCTTGATTACAGGCTACGATAAGAGCCACAAAGTTTTGTCTGTGGTTTTTGATATATTCTCCTTCCACATCTTTTAACCACTTTTTTCCTCCGTGAATTGCGTGATCCCCGCAGATAAAGAAAATCGTTCCTTTTTCCGCATTTCTGTAAATCTCACCCAGGTTTTCATCCACAGCCTTTGCAGCCTTTTTCAGTTCTTCCCAGCTATCTGCCCTGTGGGAAAAACGGTCAAGGGTTCTGAGGTGAACTGCCAGTATATCGGGCTTTTCTTTAAGGGCATGTAGCGCATAGTTCGTTATCTGAAGGTCATAATTCAGGATATCCTCGGAATTCGGGACTCCATAAAAGTCCTTTATCCTTCCCCTGAAACTTTCTGCACCTTCGGTCTCTATGACTGCTGACGCTTTCATGCCTGCCCTGCAAGCCCATTCCATAATGCTTTTCAGTCTCGGGTTTTCCGAGTCTTTTGTCCTTTCAGTATAAATGTCCGCGGTCGAGTAGATATTATGTTCTTCTGGTAGATATCCTGTAAAGATTGATGCAATTGCAGGGGAGGTTATTGTTGCCGGGGATTTGCACCTGAAGAGGAGCCCTTTTTCGGCGATTTTGCTCAAGTTTTTCATTATCGGAGAAAAATAATTATAAAGAGAATACCCCAGACTGTCAACCACAATGATTACTGCTCTTTTGCAGTTTCTTTCCTTTGCGTAGCTCTCTACTTCCGGAATTGGCCTGCCAGTTGGCGGAACCATAGGGATTTTCAGTAATCTCGAGATCGTAGGGGTAATATCAATGGTGTTGCACTCTAAAATTTTCATATGCTCTCTAATATAGTATCTAGCAAGCTGGCTTATATGTATTTCCTGTATTCAGGGTATCCTCTTCAAATTTAATGGATTTCCAACCACCGAAAAAATATAATAGTTGTTCCATTTTCCCTTATCATATTTTGGAGTAAAAAAAATGGAACTCGAAGCTTTAAAACAATTGCTTGCTTCACTGGACATCAATCCTGATGAAATTAAAGATGAAAGATATGCCAATGTCTTTCACATTTTGTTTGCTATCATTGAAAAGCAGAATGAAGAAATTGAGTTTTTCAAGGCAGAGGTCCAGAAGCTTCGAGATGAAATCAACTTACTCAAAGGTGAACAAACCAAACCTAAGATTCGTGGCTCTAAAAAGAATGAAGACATTTCTTCTGAAAAAGAGAGAAGAAATATAAAACTTACATAGGATAAAGAGTCTAAATCTAAACTGGACAAAATAGAGGTTCATCAAACTGAAACATGTAACGTTGATAGATCTATTTTACCCAGTGATGCGTATCTTAATGGTTATAGAAACGTAATAATTCAAGATGTATCCATAAAGCCTGTGAACACTAACTACAGAATAGAGATTTTTTATTCTCCTTCTGAGCACAAAACATATTCCGGTAAACTTCCAGAAAGTATAAAGGGTGAATTTGGTCCCGGAATCAAGTCTCTTATAATCACTCTTAATCATGTTGCTAATGTTTCAGAGCCAAAAATACATGAATTCCTGGAAAATATTGGTGTTCATATATCTAAAGCCACTATTTCTCGAATCTTGACAAAAGATATTGATCTCTTTCATCAGGAGAAAGCTGATATTTTTCTGGAAGGTCTTAAGGCTACGCCTTATCAGCAGATTGATGATACAGGTGCAAGAGTCAACGGTGTCAATAATTATACTGAGATTCTTTGTAATCCTTATTATACTGCTTATTTTACAGTTCCCAAAAAGAATCGAGAAACCATTTTAGATGTGCTTTTATGTGGAAAAGAAAAAACGTACTGCTTTAATGCTGAAGCATTTGACCTGATGAAAACGTTTAATGTTTCTAAAAGCTGGCTGGAAAAGCTCTCTTCTTTAAAAAACAAAATATTCAGTGACGAGGAAATGCATCGGAAACTGGATTGTATTTTTTTGCGTGGTGGAAAAACTACTAAGAAGAAAGTTCTTGAAGCCTGTGCAATTGCGGCCTATCATCAACGTACAGACATACCTGTGGTTACCGCACTTTTGAGTGATGATGCACGTCAATTCCAGCAAATCGCATATCATCATGCTCTTTGCTGGATTCATGATGGTAGAAACTACAAGAAATTGAGGCCAATAGTTCCTTATTATAAAGAAAAGCTGGAAGCTTTTCTGGATATGTACTGGGACTTTTATGGTGAACTTTGTGAGTTTAGAATAAACCCAGAGTCAGAGGTAGCTGAGCAATTATCCATTAAGTTTGATCAGTTGTTTTCTACCAAAACAAGATATGAACAGCTGGATGAAAGAATCGCTAAGACGAAGGAGAACAAGGAACATTTATTGAAGGTGCTGGTTTTGCCAGAGATTCCGCTGCATAACAATGCAGCGGAATTAGCAGCGAGGGCAAAGGTCAGAAAAAGAGATGTGAGCCTTCAAACCATAACAGAGGAAGGAACAAAGGCAAATGACACATTTATGACGATTGTTCAGACATCAAAGAAACTGGGTGTAAGCGCATATCAGTACATATGTGATAGAGTTGGCGGTACATTTGAGATGCCATCTCTGGCTCAA
>Ga0183095_10332_pt1 | contig 49102 bp, 48 predicted proteins | sample BioMet4_FD_130346 | JGI IMG/M metagenome (GOLD analysis project Ga0183095, IMG submission 130346) | Microbial communities from bioreactor (seeded with sewage sludge) at LBNL, California, USA - Biofuel metagenome 4 (v2) (version 3) | ecosystem: Engineered > Bioreactor > Anaerobic > Unclassified ...
TCAGACAGGGTATCGGAGAGATAATCTATGGGGCCAGCAAGACCCCTGACCAGATCGATAAGATAGCACATGCACTTTGGAAGGACGGGGAGCGCACCATCCTGATCACGAGAATGTCTGATATCGCGGCTGATCACTTCACCTGTGATATTCCCTTTAAATACTACAAAGAAGGCAGGATAGGCCTCGTTGGCGAGATGCTGAAGCCTTCTCACCAGGGAAAGGTGCTGGTAGTGACTGCAGGCACCAGCGACATACCAGTGGCTGAAGAAGCGGCTCTCACAGCAGAGATACTTGGTAATAATGTTTCCCGTGTTTACGACGCGGGCGTAGCTGGAATACACAGGCTTTTGAATCATACCGACGATATAATGAGCGCCAGGGTGATCATCGCCATAGCGGGAATGGAAGGAGCACTGGCCAGCGTTATCGGCGGCCTTGCAGACTGCCCGGTTATCGCTGTACCTACAAGCGTAGGTTACGGTACTGCCTTTGGTGGGGTTACCGCCCTGCTTTCCATGCTCAATTCCTGTGCTAGCGGCGTAAGCGTAGTCAACATCGACAATGGCTTTGGAGCTGGATATCTGGCCAGCATGATCAATAATATGGAGGCGGCTAAATGAAGACTTTATATATAGAATGCAAAATGGGTGCGGCTGGCGATATGCTCATGGGAGCTTTGACTGAACTGATACCATCTAAGGCTGATTTCGTTGAAAAGATGAATGCTATCGGCATGCCAGGCATTGAAGTGATGGCCGAGGAGACCACAAAGTGCGGCGTCAAGGGGACACACGTTCACGTCTTCGTTCATGGTGAAGAGGAAGGCTGCGAGCATGAGCACGGACACCACCATCATGAGCACGAGCATCATTCAATGGCAGATATAGAAAACATCATAGACGGACTAAAAGTATCCGACAAAGTGAAATCGGATGCAAAAGAAATATATAAGCTGATTGCAGCTGCAGAATCCGACGTCCATGGACTTCCCGTATGTGACGTGCATTTCCACGAGGTAGGCGCCATGGACGCCATCGCGGATATAGTCGGAAACTGTATGCTGATGGAGGAAATAGGTGCAGAAAAGATAGTTGCCTCACCGATCAATGTCGGCTCTGGCAGCGTCAAATGTGCTCACGGGATATTGCCTGTACCGGCACCTGCGACCTGCGAAATACTTAGAGGCATTCCGTATTACAGCAACGATATAGACAGTGAACTCTGCACGCCTACAGGCGCGGCGATTTTGAGGTACTTTGCGGAGAGCTTTGGGCCGATGCCTTTGTTAAAGATGGAAAAGGTTGGAGCAGGCATGGGCAACAAAGACTTCATAAGAGCAAACTGTATCAGGGTGTTCATGGGTGAAGATGCTGCAGCAGGCAGAGATACCGTCTGCGAACTTTCAGCAAATCTTGACGACATGACCGGGGAAGCCATAGGCTTTGCAGCCGAGACTTTGCTGGCAGAGGGTGCACTGGATGCGTACACTACGCCCATAACCATGAAAAAGTCGCGGCCTGCTGTAATGCTGTCGTGCATATGCAAGCTGGAAGATGCTGATAGAATGGCGGCTTTGATGCTGAAGCATACGACTACGGCAGGAGTGAGAAAGCAGGTATTCGAAAGATACATTCTGGATAGGAGCGAGGAGGTAAAACACACTCCTGATGGGGATATCCGAGTAAAGAAATACAGCGGCTGCGGAGTTTCCCGCGAAAAGGCGGAATACGACGATTTAGCACGTATAGCAAAGGAAACAGGCAAGAGCCTGGAGGAGATAAAATGGTAATTCTGGTAATAGACGGACAGGGCGGAAGGCTGGGAAGACAGCTGGTCGAGTCATCGCGGGCTAAATTTCCAGATGCAGAGATATTAGCGATCGGGACTAACAGCGTTGCCACTGCCACTATGCTGAAGGCAGGAGCAGACGAAGGTGCCACAGGAGAAAACCCAGTAGTAGTAGGCTGCCGCAGGGCGGATTTTATCGTAGGACCTTTGGGCATCGTTATCGCAGACTCTTTGATGGGAGAGGTCACACCAAAGATGGCGCTGGCGGTCTCACAGAGCAATGCTGTGCGAGTTTTGATACCAATGAACATGTGTGACAACCTGGTAGCTGGTGTGACTGCACAGTCGGCCAACGAGCTCATAGCAGATGCTGTCGCAAAGATAGAGAATGCCTGTGGCAGATAACTCAGGCAGCACGGAGGCAAGTCGATGGATCTTGACCATTTGGAGAAATACCGTGAAAGCAATAGAATAGAAGCAAAGCAGGCAGTTGGCGGACTGCCGTCAAGCCTTTGGGAAAGTTATTCCGCCTTTGCTAATACCAGCGGAGGCGTTATTTTGCTTGGCGTTGAAGAGCTGAAAGATAAATCACTGCACCCTTTGAAGCTGCCTGATCCGGAAAGGCTTGTAGAAGAGTTTTGGACTATCATTAACAACAGGCAGAAGGTCAGCGCCAATATTCTGTCGAAAAATGACGTGCAGATAGCAGAAGCTGAGGGCAAAAAGATAATAATAATAGAAGTACCGAGAGCTGGACGCGCAGACAGGCCGGTGTTCCTTGGCATGAACCCGTTTTCTGATTCGTACAGAAGAGACGGCGATGGTGATTACCACTGCACATCTGATGAAGTGAGAAGTATGCTGCGCGATCAGGTGGACGAATCCAAGGACATGCGAGTCCTTGAAAACATCGGCGCTGATGTCTTTGACAAAAATACACTGTCGGAGTATTATGGGAGCATAAACGGTAAGGTTTCCCTGGAGGGAATCGGACTTGTCGTTGACGGTCATCCGACAGCTGCGGCACTCTTGATGTTTGGACGGGAGAAAGATATCGTCAGGGAGTTCCCTAATTATTTCCTCGATTACAGAGAATATGGCAATGACGATTACGTTTGGAAGTATCGATTGTCATCTGCCGGCAGTATGCGATTTGATGGTAAAAAGACCAGGATTGGATGCTGGAGCGGAAATCTTTTCGACTTCTATCAGCGCGTTAGAAAGAGGATGGAGACAGGGAAAAATCCCGAAGCAGAGGCAGTAATGCGAGCCGTTGGCAATGCCCTTATCCATGCGGACTATAATGGAAGGCGCGGTGTGATCGTTCAGATCCGCCAGCGTGACATCAGAATAGATAATCCCGGCGGACTCAGGATGAGCGCAGAACAGGCCATAAATGGCGGAACATCAGACCCGCGTAATGTCCTGCTAATGAAAGCATTCAACCTTGCAGGCATAGGGTCAAGGTCGGGAAGCGGAGTTCCGATGCTTTACAGGGAATGGAAGAAGTTTGGGTATAATGCACCGAGGCTTCACGAGAGTTACGAACCGGAGCGGACACATATCATAATGCCCCTTCGCAAAAGTGACGATAAAGAGAAACAGGTGACGATAAAGTCGGACAGCCAGAAAGCTGCTATTGTAGAATTCTTGTCGGAAAACAGGTCCGGCAGGACAACTGACTTTGCCGACATACTTAAAGTAGGGACCACACGCGTCAAGCAGCTTTTGTACGAGCTGGTTGCTGACGATGTAATAGAAAGCTGCGGAGCAAACCGCAACAGAACATATAGGCTGAAGTATTTTAATCAAGGTAAGGAGAAATAAAATGCTGGAGAACAAGACAGTTATAATAGGAGTTACAGGCGGTATAGCTGCCTATAAAATTCCGTATCTGGTGAGCCACCTGGTGAAAGAGGGCGCAGAGGTCCACGTCATAATGACGAAGAATGCCTGCAATTTCATAAGCCCGCTGACCTTTGAGACGCTTACCGGACAGCAGTGCGTAGTAGATACATTTGATCGCAGTCACGGATATGACGTAGAGCATGTGGCACTGGCAAAGAAGGCTGACATTTTCATGGTAGCTCCTGCCACTGCCAACGTTATGGCGAAGCTCGCTCACGGCATTGCGGACGACATGCTGACGACCACATTCCTGGCAAGCAGCTGCCCTAAATACGTAGTACCTGCCATGAATACCAAGATGTATGACAATCCGATCACGCAGGACAACATCCTGACCCTGAAGAAGTACGGCATCATGGTAATCGAACCTGCCACAGGATATTTGGCATGTGGAGATACAGGCGCCGGCAAAATGCCGGAACCTGAGACTTTGTATAAATACATCGAGCGTGAGATAGCAAGGCCAAAGGATATGGTAGGCAAAAAAGTCCTGGTGACTGCAGGCGCAACCTGTGAGTCTATGGATCCAGTGCGCTATATAACAAATCACTCCACCGGCAAGATGGGATTCGCCATCGCCAAAGAGTGCATGCTTCGCGGTGCAGATGTAATCATCGTCAAGGCAATGACTTCAGCAGAGATCCCAATGTTCTGCCACATAGTCGATGCAGTCAGTGCAGGTGAGATGTTCAAAGAAGTAACGTCTCGTTCAGAAGCGGCAGACATAATAGTTATGGCTGCAGCAGTTTCAGACTACACGCCAATGACCGTCAGCGATGAAAAGGTCAAGAAATCCGATGGAGATATGTCATTGAAGCTGAAACGCACCCTTGACATTCTGGCACATCTTGGCAGCCATCATCGTGATGGCCAGTTCATCTGTGGCTTCTCCATGGAGACAGAGAACATGATCGAGAATTCCCAGGCCAAGCTCATCCGAAAGAAGGCCGATATGATCGTAGCCAACAATCTAAAGGATGAAGGCGCGGGATTCGGCACCGACACCAATTTGGTGACACTGATAACAGCAGACGATGTCAAACAGCTTGCCCTCATGAGTAAGGACGAAGTCGCTAAGGCAATAATCGATTATATTATAGGAAATTAGTGAAATGCAAAAACAAGCCGATTTTCGGCTTGTTTTTTATTGACAAAGCCCTCAGCAGTGGTATAATACAAAATGCAATCGAGTTGCAAATTCAAACGAGTTGCATTTTCGCCGGGCATCTAAAATTGTATGTGGCGAAGCGACAGGACAGGAAAGGCAGATATGCTGAGCGCATTTACAGAGTCTTTGACAGACAGCTTGAAATTAATACCGTTCCTCTTTGTGACGTATCTGGTAATGGGCATGCTGGAAAGAGCAGCCAGCGAGAAGGCACAGCACGCCATAATGGAGGCAGGTAAAATAGGCCCGATTTGGGGAGGTTTGTTGGGAGCAATCCCACAGTGCGGATTTTCCGCGGCCGCGTCGTACTTTTACGTGGGCAAAGTCATCACACTGGGCACATTGATTTCGATTTATCTTTCTACCTCTGATGAAATGCTACCGATTTTCATATCGGAAAAGGTGGCAGTGTCCACTATTGTCAGCATTCTTGCCACTAAGGTGATAATTGGCATGGTGTCAGGATTCATAGTTGAGTTTGTTCTGGGATGGCTTGCCAAACGTCGCAAGGTACCAAAGGACTTTGATATGGAACCGGACCGGGGATGTAACTGTGCGGCCAGTCTGTTGATGGATTCCATTATGCGTACACTGAAGGTATTCTTCTTCATATTTTTAGTTTCGCTGGCAATCAACCTTGTTATGACGGCAGTAGGGCAGGAAGGTATTTCCATGCTGTTCAAGGATCTGCCTGTGGTAGGAGAGATGATAGCGGCGCTTATCGGGCTGATTCCAAACTGTGCGGCATCGGTTGTCATAACGCAGCTTTATCTGGAAGGAGTCATCAGTGCAGGCCCGATGATGAGCGGACTCCTTGCAAGCGCCGGAGTTGGTCTTCTGGTACTGTTCCGCGAGGATAAGCATAAAAAACAGTGCTTCATGGTAGTGGCTGTCCTGTACGTGGTCAGCGTGGCATGGGGCGTAGCAATAGAAATATTTGGTATAACGTTTTAATTACGACTAGTTCCTAGCCGGCTGAAGCCGGGGAACTAAAGCATAAGGAGTTTCCATCAATTCTCTCCGAGAATTGGGACAACTCCATTAGGAGTAACATTTTAATATGGCTGAACATGAATATAAAACGAATAACAGAGCTAAGATAATGGACTTCCTTTTAGAAAACAAGGATAGGACTGTTAGCGTGGCCGATATAGAAAAACATCTTGAGGGGGAGAACAATCCGGTAAATAAGACTACCATCTACAGGTATCTGGACAAGCTGGAAGCAGATGGTAACATTATCAAGTATGCGGCCGACAAAGGGGATAAAACCACATATCAGTATGTGGACAGAGCCCACAAGTGCGACGAGCACCTTCACTTGAAGTGCGTGGAGTGCGGAGCGATAATTCATCTGGACTGTGAGTTTATGGACGAGATCGCTGAACATGTGGAGCGTGAACACGGCTTTAAGCTACAATGTAAAAACTCTATAATCTACGGATTATGCGATAATTGCCAAAGAAAGCATAACGAAGTCAAATAAGTGTCAAAAAAACCATAAAGTATACCACATATGACAAGAATTTAGACAAATGGCCCGAAATGTTGTTTGATTTTTATATATTCATGGCATATAATAAGTGAAGCCCGGCAGGGAGGAGTATACCGATATGGCATATGCTGCAAGGCAAACCGTTAAAAAGTAGTGATTGGAGAGAATAATGGGAAAACTAAAACATAAACTAGGAAGAAAAGCTTTTGCAAAGGGATTTGACGTAGCTTATGGTAAAATGGGCAAGGATAGACAGAAAGCAGTTTTGGACCTGTTTAGAATGGCTCAGAAATATATCAACAAGACCGAAGTCAAAGTAGATTTCAAAAAAGGTGAAGACTGGATCATGGACGAGGACAGCGCTTTGATGAAGTACATCGACCGTGCCGTTGACAACCTTGATAAGAATGTACTGAAGACCGCATTGTTGAATTTTGGATATGAAGCTATGTTCTGCGGAACAAAGGTTATGGAGGACGCAAGAAAGGTGCAGCAGTGCAACGTTCCCTGGCTGATACTCATGGACCCTACAAGCGCATGTAACCTGAAATGTACAGGTTGCTGGGCAGCAGAATATGGATATAAATTGAACCTGACTCTGGAGGATATGGACAAGCTTATCAGACAGGGCAAGAAGCTGGGTATCTATTTCTATATGTACACTGGTGGAGAGCCACTGGTTCGTAAGGCTGACCTGTTGAAGCTTTGTGAGATGCACCCTGATTGTGCATTTGCATGCTTTACCAACGGAACTCTCGTAGACGAGCAGTTCTGCAAGGATCTTAAGAGAGTCGGCAACATGTATCTGGCAATCAGCCTTGAGGGCTTTGAGGATACTAACGATGCCAGACGTGGACAGGGCGTATTCCAGAAGGTCATGCACGCTATGGATCTTCTGAAAAAGAACGGCTGCCTGTTCGGCACATCGATTTGCTACACAAGAAATAACATCGATCTGGTAACATCAGACGAGTTCATCAAGATGGAAATCGAAAAGGGCGTACAGTTCTCAATGTATTTCCATTATATGCCGGTCGGCAACGATGCAGACCCTAACCTGCTTCCTACTAAGGAGCAGAGAGAGTACATGTATCATAAGCTGAGATCAGTCAGAAACATGACAGACGGCGACGGACTGTTTGCATTCGACTTCCAGAACGACGGCGAGTATGTAGGCGGATGTATTGCTGGCGGAAGAAACTACTTCCACATCAATGCTAACGGCGATGCTGAGCCTTGCGTGTTCATTCACTATTCAAACATGAACATCAAAGAGCACACGCTGCTTGAGATCCTGCATTCACCGATATTCATGGCATACCATAATAATCAGCCATTTAATGACAATCATTTGAGACCATGTCCAATGCTGGAGAATCCAGACATTCTGGTCAAGATGGTTCACGATAGTGGCGCCAAATCTACAGACCTTCAGTCACCTGAGACTGTTGAGCATCTTTGCGATAAGTGCAAGGACTATGCTGTCTGCTGGGCTCCTGAAGCTGAAAAGCTCTGGGAGGAAAGTGGCAGAGCTGAACAGCAGAGACAGAAGAAAGCTGCTGAAGCAAAGAAAGCAGTCAACGAATAATAAGAAGTATGATATAATGAGAGGCAGGAAACTGCCTCTTTATTTTATAGGAGAACTGACTTTGGCGAACAGCGAATTTGATATCAATAAAAGCATCACTATCAAGACTGTAATAGCCTATGCGATTATTTGCATACTGGGCGTTAACTTTGTCGTGGGGATCGCCTGGTTTGCCTTGCAGCATGTTGGACTGGTCGACAACTCCAACAATATGGTGCTGGTTTCCAACATTATGGCTGATGGGCTGGGAGCATTGATCTGCGCATCCAGGTACAGGAAAGCTCCTGATCCTGCCTTTAAAATCAGCATCAACCCGATAATGATCATAGCGATAGCGATAATATCCATCGCATTCATAGATTTCAGCAACAACATCGTAGCCCTGACAGGGCTTGAGAAAATAGATCCGTTCTATAGTAATGTTGAGATGCTTTTGACAGACGGGAGCCCTGTGCTTGTGTTTGTCAACGCAGTAATCGCGGCGCCTGTCTTTGAGGAACTGCTTTTCCGAGGTATAGTCTATAGGGGCCTTAGAAGTACTGTGAGCTTTCTGCCGGCAGCACTGATATCTGCGGCACTTTGGGGAGCCATGCACATGAACTTTGTACAGGGAGTGGCCGTGTTCCTCATGGGAATACTCTTTGCATTCATCTACGAAGTCTTCAGGAACATCTGGATCACGATCATAATTCACGCGGCTAATAATGCCGTAGGGGTGCTGACCAGCGATAGCATTGGAACGCTGATTTCCAGTGATATTCTGGTAGCCATACTTTGTGCAGCTGAGCTTGCGATAACGTTCTTCATCTGTCGGGGACTCTGGAAGATACGGAAAGACGATATAAAGGGCGATTTCGACAGGATGCCCAGCGAAATTAAGTCTTTTGATGTTGAATAAACCGGGGTGTAATGATATACTCTCAAGTAAGGCTTTACAGATTTTAATATGGAGGTTTGACATATGATATACACTAAAGAAGTTGAAAACATGTGTCCTGTTAACAGGATGGATGCAACTCAGGGACCTTCTCCTATACCGGAGGAAGGAAAATGGGTACAGGCTAAGGAAATAAAGGACATTTCCGGACTTACTCATGGAGTTGGCTGGTGTGCTCCTCAGCAGGGTGCCTGCAAGCTGACACTGAACGTTAAGGACGGAATCATACAGGAAGCTCTCGTTGAGACCATCGGCTGCTCAGGAATGACTCATTCAGCAGCTATGGCAGGAGAGATACTCGTCGGCAAGACTTTGCTGGAGGCACTGAACACAGACCTTGTATGCGATGCCATAAACACCGCAATGAGAGAGCTGTTCCTGCAGATAGCTTATGGCAGAACACAGTCAGCATTCTCAGAAGGCGGACTGTCAGTTGGTGCAGGCCTTGAGGACCTGGGCAAAGGAACCATGAGCCAGATCGGTACTATTTATTCGACAGAGGCTAAGGGACCTAGATACATGAACCTGACTGAAGGATATATCCTTGAAGAGGGACTTGATGAGAATAATAACATCATCGGATATAAGTTCGTAAATCTTGGTAAGCTGATGGATTTCATCAAGGACGGACTCGACGGTAAGGAAGCTATCGAAAAAGCCAGCGGCACTTACGGAAGATTCGACGAGGCGGTCAAGAAGATCGACCCGAGAAGGGAATAGGAGGTAAGGTCATGGAACTATTTGAAAACTACGATAGAAGAATCGGTAATATAGAAAAGGTAATGAAGGAGTATGGCATCAAAGATCTGCAGGAGGCACGCAAGATGTGCCAGGACAAGGGCTTTGATCCTTACGAGATAACAAAGGGAATTCAGGGCATCTGCTTCGAGGATGCCGGCTGGGCATATGTTCTCGGCGCGGCTATTGCCATGAAGAAGGGTGCTACTAAGGCGGAGGATGCCGCAAAGGCTATTGGCGAAGGCCTTCAGGCTTTCTGCATTCCTGGCTCAGTTGCAGACGATAGAAAGGTTGGACTTGGCCACGGAAATCTGGCATCCATGCTCTTAAATGAAGAGACGGAATGCTTTGCATTCCTGGCTGGCCACGAGTCATTTGCAGCAGCAGAAGGTGCCATCGGCATCGCAAATTCAGCAAACAAAGTACGTCAGAAACCGCTCCGCGTCATCCTTAATGGACTTGGCAAGGACGCAGCTCTGATCATTTCCAGGATCAATGGATTCACATATGTTAAGACCGACTTTGACTTCTTCACCGGCGAACTGAAAGTCGTTGAAGAGGTACCATATTCAAAGGGAGACCGCGCAAAGGTTAAGTGCTATGGAGCCTACGACGTTCGCGAGGGCGTAGCCATCATGCACCATGAGGGCGTAGATGTTTCCATTACAGGAAACTCCACCAATCCGACGAGATTCCAGCATCCGGTTGCAGGAACATATAAGAAGGAATGCGTGCAGCTTGGAAAGAAGTACTTCTCAGTAGCATCAGGCGGTGGTACTGGAAGAACACTGCATCCAGACAATATGGCTGCAGGACCTTCTTCCTACGGCATGACCGATACAATGGGAAGGATGCACTCCGATGCACAGTTTGCAGGAAGCTCATCAGTACCTGCTCATGTTGAGATGATGGGATTCATCGGCATGGGCAACAACCCTATGGTCGGTGCCTCAGTAGCCGTAGCCGTAGCGATTCAGGAAGGCTGCAAATAATCCGAATTAAATCAAAGGACCTGGCGCTTGTGATAGCCAGGTCCTTATTTTAGATTATTAAAAGTATAGGATTATTTCGCTGTGAGCTTTACAGGACTTGAAAGTGTTCCGGTAAAGTTATTATCGCCGCTGCTTACGAAAGCACCGACTTTGTAGTAGTACGCCTTGCCTTTGAATGTCTTTACAGTAGCTGTATTAGTATCTGCACTGTAGGCTTCGCCTACTATCTTATATCCCTTGGATTTTGTTGCAGATCTGTAGATATAGTAGCCTTCGGCTCCAGAGACGCTGGTCCATGATATGGTCACTGCTTTCTTGCCAGCACTTGACTCTGTGATCGAAGGTGCGCCTGGAGTTACTGCTACAGATATAGTTGTGCTGCCAACATCAGTTGAGCACGGTGAAACGGTCAACTTAGAGATTCCAGGGTTTGCAGCGGTTATTTTGTTACCGCTGACAGTAACAGCAGTCGTATTGCTGCTTGCTATGTATGAGCATGCCAGATTTACTTTTTTACCATCGCCAGGGTTCTTGTTCACAAGAGTGATTTTATAGCTTGAACCCAGGTCCAGAGGATAAAAGCTGGTGTGCTTTTTCTTATCTACATTAGTTACCGATGCACTTATGTCCAGATCATCGGCCGTGATGCTTGTCTTTACTGTCTGATTCTTCTCATTAGAACCGTAAGCCGTGTCTGTTGAAGCATCCGTTGAAAGCACTACGATCCAGTAATGATTACCGGACGCGGTCACGAATTCTGCGGCTGCCATGCTCTGATAGTTGTCGTCTTCAGTAATATCTGCATCACCATCATCTGTGGTAGTACCGGCATCATCTGTCACATCGCCTTCATCATCGGTATTATCATCTTCATCGGCAACATCCTGATCTTCGAATGAATCTTTGAATTCCGCAAAACATGCCTGCGCATTTTTATCGTTTTCAGTACATGAATACTCTTCGTCATTATCACCATAGAAAGCAAGACTCGCTGAGGATTCGGAATTTATTGCCAAAGCTGCTGCACGCTGTATTGCCTTCTGTTCAAGAGCTGCATTCCACTTCAATGAGAGCTTCTCACCACTGTTGACCAGCTTGAGCATTTTATGTGCTTCGCTCTGCATAATGTCGCCTTTGATACTTACATCATAATATGTAGGATCAGCCTCTTCTTCACCGTCGTCGACCTCTTCGTCAGTCATCGTTGAAGCCAATATCTTGGATTTCTGAACGGTATTGCTTGCTGCACCGAACGCCACTGAAGGGGTAAAAGCCACTGTCAGCATCATCGATAGTGCCAGACAGAAAGCTATTGATAACATCTTTTTCATATTGATCACCTTCTCTATATCAACCAATAACGGATAACTAGTCATATTTGTGAATATATTATAACACTTTAAAGTAAAAAAGAAAGTAATTAATAAGTAATCTTTCATTTATTTTTTGCATAGGTTGTGCTAAAGTGTACATATAGAGGTGAGAATTATGGGGAAGAATGCAACAAAGAAAATAATAGCGATAATTACGTCAGTTGCGGTAGTCATAGCCATGTCATTTACGGTGGCGACTTTTGATGGCAGCGGCAGTTCAAATGCAGCAACAAAGCAGAAGCTGGAGATGACATTCTTTGACGTTGGCGCCGGCGATTGTACTTATATAGAAATGCCCAATGGGGCAGATATTCTCATAGACGGCGGCACGTCTTCAAAGGGTGCCACCATAGTTACGCAGCTTTTAAAGAAAGAAAAGGGAATGACCCTTGAAGCAGTCATATCGACTCATCCTGATGCAGATCATTGCGGCGGCCTGCAGACGGTATTCAGAGAAATGAAGGTCAAGAAGTTCTACTATCCGCAGGATGCACCTTATGATACGCAGACTGCAAAGTCTGTTATCAGGCTTGCCAAGTCAGAAGCTGGATGTAAGGTAGTAAAGGCGGCAACTCCGGGAAAGAAGATAAGCGGCGGCTATGGCTCTTATCTGAAGTTTATTCAGGGGACAACTAATTACTCCAGTGATAATGACGACAGCCTGATGGTCTACGTGCATTACAAGAAGTTTGATGCTGGAGTTTTCGGAGATGTAGCAGACGAGGCTTCAACATCGGCTGAGCATCACAACCTTGATGTTTTGCTTTGCCCGCATCACGGGTCCAAATACGCTTCATCAACGGAGTTCATTCAGGATTACGATCCGGAGTATCTGGTGATTTCCACAGATGGCCATAAGTACGGCCATCCTAACAAGGAGACTTTGCAGCGCTATGCCGATTACGATAAGAATATCAAGCTTTACAGGACTGATAAGAAGGGCAATATAACGGTGAGGACGGGCGGTTCGACATGGAAATTCAACCACAAGGCCGCAGCTATAACACCGAGCAGCGGATCCACGACAGACAACGACAGTGGAACGACCACCAAAGGTAAAACGGTTTACATCACCGCTACCGGCAGCCGTTATCACTATAACAAAAACTGCCGCGGTTTAAGCAATGCGTCCAAGATATACAAAACAACGCTGAAGGCAGCTAAAGCTAAAGGACTGACACTTTGTAAATATGAAGATTGATTATTTAGTAAGACTTTCTTTGCGGAAGAACGGCGTGTTCAAGATGACCGAAGTCTGTGACATGCCGTAGAACTGGATAAGTGAAAGCAGCTCGGACAAATCATCTGAGTCGGAGCAGGCCACGTGGAGCATGGCATTATATGGGCCGATGATGTGGTAATGAGACTGGATGCGCGGGTCCTCCTCGGCGAATTTGCAGAAGGTATCATATTTCTTAGGGTCGACATCCACTGAGACAAAGGCCTGAATAGTCTTGCCCATTTTGAGGAAGTTTATATCTGCATGGTAGCCATCGATGACACCGTCCTCTTCCAGGCGTTTGACACGCTCAGTAACGGCTGGGGATGACAGATTGACAGAGGCGCTGATTTCCTTGATCGATGCGCGGCCGTCTCTTTGCAGATAGTTTAATATTTTGATGTCAGTTGCGTCCATAGTTATACCTCCGTTGATGGTCTGGTTATGCTGCTTAATTTTTTAAAGTTTCAACTTGAAATATTTTATATTATTAAGCAAATTTCGTCAATGACCTTTGCGAGAATATATACAAAATTAGCAAAAAAAGTATAATAATAATATAAATATTATCTCTCCGGGAGCGGCTTCATAGAAGTTAGTTCTTTCACAGACTATCAACATCCCTACAACTTGTCTGCGGCAGAACGAGAACTGTGAAGAGCTTCCTTTTTTTTGCCGAAAACGCAGAAGCAAGTGTTTTCAACGCTTTAACACGATAACGGAGCCGCGCATTTTGGGTTAATTTCGTACAATGTATAATAGTATTAAAATTGTTTTTATCATTTTAAAAAGTAAAAATATGTTATATTCGTACAGGAACTTTTATTGACTTATTAAATATGGAGGAAGTAATGAAAAAAGTAATTTTATACATCGTAGTTACAGCTTTTTTATTTAGCACGATGAATGTGTCGCTGAAGATAGCAGGCGCTAACATCGATCCGTTTGAACTTACATACATCAGATTCCTGATTGGCGGACTTATCCTGTTGCCGCTGGGGATCATGGAATTGAGAAAGAACAAAGTGAAGCTTGGAGTCAAGGATCTGCTTTATCTGCTGATGCTGGGCATCATATGCATACCAGTAAGCATGATGTTCTTCCAGTTTGGAACAAACAGCATGAACGCTTCGACATCAGCTGTTCTGTTCTGCATCAACCCGGTATTCACTATGTTACTGGCATGCACGCTTTCCAATGAGGTATTCACAAATAGACGTCTGGTAGCAGTGATCATATCACTTGCAGGCTTTGTCTTCATGATCAAACCTTGGGACATGCAGCCTGGCAACACTCTGATCGGAGCGGTCTACATGCTGCTTTCAGCAGCTACCTTCAGCCTGTACAGTGTACTTGGCAAGAAGAGCATCCAGCGCATAGGGACCTTTGCACAGACCAGTCTGGCATTCATATTCGGATCACTGGTATTGATGGTATTCGTAGCAGTTACAGGTCGTCCGCTCATCGCAGGCGTAGGTGCTTCACTTCCTGTAGTTCTATACGTAGGTATTGCAGTAACAGGCATCGGATATCTATCATACTTCCTTGCAATCAAAAACAGCGATGCGACGACAGCATCCATCGCTTTCTTCTTGAAACCAGCCATTGCACCTATCGTTGCAGTAGTTGTTATGGGAGATGTTCTGCTTTGGAACTCATATGAGGGCATTGTTTTGATCCTGATCGCTTCATTCCTGAACATGAGAGAGAGCAAGAGATGCAGTCAGTTAAAGGCACAGGGCATTCCGGTAAAGGCTCTCATAGGCAAGAAGAACTCGCAGCAGAATGTCGCATAGACGTTCATCTATATGAACCAGATGCAATTAAAGATGGATTAATACCCGCATTTAGTGGTATAATCTCCTCGTAAGGGGGAATCGGTAATGGAATATTTCATGAGTCACATTTTATATATAGTATTGGCAGGCATCATAATCGCCTTTGTCTGCGCCGCCTGGGTATACTTTGCGGAGAAGACTGACGATGCCAAGAAGGCAGAGGGTGATCTCGATGCAGACTGGACCTGCAACATGGGCTGCCACGGTTGTGCAAACTCTGGAAGCTGCATCAAAGAGCAGAAAAAAGAGACTTTGCAATAGCCCACCATACATGTATACTAAAGAGTTTTGCACTTTTCAACAGATGCAAGACTCTTTTTTTGTTGAATGCACACAAAAAAGTACAGGGATTCCCCTTGACTAATCGCTTTAATATGGTAATATAATAAATTATGAAAGCATGGTGGCGGCGAAGGCTTGATTCATAGCCGTCTGTAGAAAGGTAGTAAAATGAAAATCGACAGAAACAAGATGAACACTGAAGAGAAGACCATGCTCGAACTTCACGCTTTATATCAGCAGTTTGGCTATTCCAGATATAAGATGGGGAGATTCGAGGAGTATGAACTTTATGTGCGCAACAAGGACTTCATTCCGTCGGAGAGCATTATCGCGTTCAGCGACATGAACGGTAAACTCATGGCATTGAAGCCCGACCTTACTTTGTCCATAGTTAAAAACTACAGATACGTCCCGGGATTTGTTCAGAAGGTGTACTACAGCGAGAACATTTACCGGGCGTCTCAGAGTGCCCATTCACATAAGGAAATCATGCAGACGGGTCTCGAGTGCATGGGCGATATAGATCTGTTCCAGATTTTTGAGGTCACGTTGCTTGCAGCGAGGAGTCTGGCTGCGATCAGCTCGGACTACGTTCTGGAAATGTCCCATATGGGGCTCCTGGCAGATCTGCTGCATCCTCTTGATGAGGAGATAAGGAGCGAGATAGTTAGATGCATAGGCGAGAAGAATATCCATGGGATAAAGGCTATCGGCCATGCATACGACATAGATGAAAACATCATAGAGTCACTGGAAATCCTGGTTTCCACATACGGTGAATATAAGAAGGTCATCAAGAAGCTGAAGGACCTGCCTTTGTCAGAAAATGGCATGGCGGCGCTGAAGGAGCTTCAGGACGTTTGCAGCCTGCTCTCTACAAGTAAGAGAGGATATAAGATAAACGTCGACTTCTCTATAGTCAACGATATGAATTATTACAGCGGATTCGTTTTCAAAGGCTTTGTAAAAGGGATCCCTACCAGCATCCTTTCAGGCGGTCAGTACGATAAGCTAATGGGGAGAATGGGAAAAGAAGGCGGAGCCATAGGCTTCGGCGTATACCTGGATTATCTGGACCGGCTCGATGTCAGCGAGAAAGAATACGACGTCGATGTGGTCTTTCTTTATGATGATGACGACGATATGGGCGAAGTCTATCGCGCAGCAAAGGAGATCAGGTCAGGCGGCGAGACCGTCACGGTAGAGAAAGCCGTGCCGAAGAAGCTTGTCGCAAAGCGTTTCGTAAGGCTAAAGGGAGGGGAGGTAGTTACAGTTGGACAAGATGATTAATGTAGCTCTGCCGAAGGGCAGGCTGGGCAAGAAAGTCTATGACATGTTCGAACTGTCCGGCTACGAGTGCCCCGCCATCAAAGAAGATAATAGAAAGCTCATCTTTGAGAATGAGGAGAAGGGCATACGGTACTTCTGGGTCAAGCCCTCAGACGTTACCATATACGTTGAGCGAGGTGCCGCAGATATAGGTGTGGCCGGCAAAGACATACTGATGGAGTACGAGCCTGACGTTTATGAGCTGCTTGATATGAATCTCGGCAGGTGCCGTATGGCAGTAGCCGCCAGGAAGGGCTATCGTGAGAACACAGAGCGCACACTCAGGGTTGCGACCAAGTTCCCCAATATTACGAGAGATTTTTACAGCAAAGAAAGCAGAGACATAGATATAATCAATCTCCATGGTTCCATTGAACTTGCACCCATACTGGGACTTTCCGACGTCATCGTCGATATCGTTGAGACGGGAAAGACTTTACGTGAGAACAATCTGGAGGTCATCGATACAGTGACGCAGATCAGCGCAAGACTCATAGCCAACAAGGCAAGCTTTAAATTCAAGACCAGAGAAATCGAGGCCATCAGCTCCGCTTTGGACGCTGAAATATCCAAAGAAATGGAGGCATCCATAAGATGAGTAAGTTTTTAGACGACAGATTCCAGAGCCTTGAGGAATATGTCCCTGGCGAGCAGCCAAAGGATACGGTATATACCAAGCTGAATACAAATGAATCTCCATACCCGCCGGGACCGGCTACAATAAAGGCTGTCTGTGGCCAGAAGGGAGCGGAGGACCTGAGACTGTACTCGGATCCGGACTCAACGGCGCTGAAGGATGCTATAGCAAAGAGGTACGAGGTGAAGCGGCAGAACGTTTTCGTCTCCAACGGTTCAGATGATATTTTGAACTTTGCCTTTATGGCCTTTGCGCAAAATGGGGCAGTATTCCCGGAGATCAGCTACGGATTTTATGAAGTTTTTGCAGCTTTGCATCACGTGAAATATGAAAAGATACCATTGATCCAGGGCTTTAATATAAACCCTGAAAATTACTGGCATAAGAATAAACTGATTGTCATCGCTAACCCTAATGCACCAACTGGCAGGACTATAAGCCAGAAGAGCATAAGCGACATAGCGATGTCAAACCCGGAAAGTGTAGTTTTAATAGACGAGGCGTATATCGATTTTGGCGGTTCTACGGCTGCTGCTCAGACAAAGATATACAAGAACCTCCTGGTAGTACAGACCTTCTCCAAGTCAAGAAGCCTTGCAGGTGCAAGGCTGGGCTTTGCCATAGGTTCCAGAGAACTTATTGGTGATCTGGAGAAGATCAAGTACTCCACAAATCCTTACAATGTCAACAGGATCACCGCAGCAGCAGGCGTGGCAGCTTTGTCAGAGGACGACTACTACCAGGCAAACTGCAAGAAGATAATGAGGACCAGAGAGCAGACGGTGGTAGCGCTAGAGAAGCTTGGATTTGAAGTCATCCATTCCATGGCGAATTTCATATTTGTCAGGAGCGAAGACATCGACGGCGAAGAGCTTTATGAGAAGCTGAAAGAAAAGAAAATACTTATAAGGCATTTTGACAATCCTGCTATAAAACAGTACAATAGGATTACTATAGGAACACCTGAAGAAATGGAGATACTGCTGGCAGCAGTGGGAGAACTGATGTCTGCGGCAGATTCAGGAGAGGAGTAGATATGAGACGCAGCAGAATACTGAGAACCACTGCCGAAACTGACATCGAGTTGTCACTTGACGTCGACGGCACTGGGAAATATGAAGTCAGCACGGGATGCGGTTTTATGAACCACATGCTGGAACTCTTTGCACGCCATGGCAGATTTGATCTTTACATCGAGTGCAAGGGCGATATAGAGGTCGATTATCATCATTCCGTTGAGGACATAGGTATTGCCCTCGGCCAGGCGTTTAACCAGTCCCTGGGGGACAAAATGGGCATCAGCAGGTATGCTGACATTGTACTTCCTATGGACGAGGCGCTGATGCTTTGTGCCATAGACATTTCAGGCCGTGACTATCTGGGATTCGACGTGGATATCCCGACGGAAAAGGTCGGCGATTTTGACACAGAATTAGTTAAAGAATTCCTCTACGGCTTTGTCAGGAACGCTGGAGTAACGCTCCATTTCCAGGAGCTGGCCGGAGAGAACACCCATCACATCATCGAGGCCATGTTTAAGGCCTTTGGAAGAGTGATGGATCAGGCGACGGCTATCAACGAGGAATATAAAGACGAGATACCTTCCACGAAAGGTGTGTTATAGATGATTGCAATAGTAGATTATGGAGTCGGGAATATCTTTTCCCTTTACAGCTCCTTTGCCAGAATAGGCGCTGATGTCAAGCTTACCGGCGACGTCAACGTCATTAAACAGGCGGACAAGATCATACTCCCTGGCGTAGGAGCCTTCGGAGACGCGGCGGCAAAGCTTCGCGAAAGCGGTCTTGCAGACGTAGTGGTCAGTGAAGCCAGAGCAGGCAAGCCGCTTATGGGCATCTGTCTGGGCATGCAGCTCCTCTTTGACAAAAGCTATGAGTATGGCGAACATGCCGGACTTGGGCTTATCAAAGGAAACGTTGTGTCCATGGAACCAGTGGTGCCTGAAGGCTATAAGGTGCCGCACATCGGTTGGAACCGCCTGAAATTCCCGGAGGGAAAGCCGGTAAGCCCGATATTTAAGAACATTAAAGAAGGAGACTTTGTGTACTTTGTGCACACGTACTATGGAACCGACTGCGATGAATCTGTCATCGCAACCACAGACTACGGCACAACGCTGACCGCGGCTGTGGCAGACGGCAACATATACGGACTGCAGTTCCACCCTGAAAAGAGCGGAGATGTAGGGATGAACATTTTGAAAGCGTTTGTATATGAGGTAGGGTTATGAAGATTTTTCCAGCAATTGATTTAAGAGACGGCAAAGTGGTGCGTCTGCTTAAGGGTGATTATAACAAAATGACAGTTTACGGTGAGAATCCGCTGGCGGTTGCCAGGGAATTCGAGGATGCCGGTGCGGAATATCTTCACGTTGTGGATCTTGACGGAGCTATCGACGGTTCTCAGCCTAATTTTTCAGCTGTTACCGATATAATAGAGGGAACAGATCTGAAGGTTGAGATAGGCGGAGGAATCAGAAACGAGGACATAATCGTCAGTTATGCTCAGCTTGGTGCACTTCGTGTCATCATCGGAACCATGGCCATCAAAGATCCTGAATTTACCGCGCGTATGATCAAGAAACACGGGCCAAACGTTGCAGTGGGAGTAGATATCACTGGCAAGAACGTGGCTATCGAAGGATGGACTAACGTAACTGATACTACTGTTGACAAAATGCTTCAGAGGCTGATGGAGACTGGCTGCAGAACTATAATCTGCACCGACATCGCCAAAGACGGCGCCCTGCAGGGGACCAATATAGATTTGTATAAAGATCTGGTGGCCGATTACGGCGGCTACGTTGATATCATCGCCTCGGGCGGAATCTCTACCATGGAGGATCTGGCGACCCTGGCTGAGATCGGTGTCGACGGAGCTATCATAGGTAAGGCACTTTACACTGGTGCCATAGATCTGGCCACTGTTATTAAGGAATTTTCCGACTAAAAGGAGACAGATGATTACTAAGAGAATAATTCCATGCCTGGACGTTAGAGACGGGCGTGTAGTTAAAGGTGTTAATTTTGAAGGCCTCTCCGACGTGTCGTCGCCTGTGGAACTGGGTAAGTACTACAGCGAAAACGGCGCGGACGAACTGGTCTTCTACGATATTACAGCATCTGCTGAGAAGCGGGCTCTGTTCACCGACATACTGAGAGAGGTGGCTTCGACCATCTTCATCCCGCTTACTGTCGGCGGCGGCATCAATACCGTCGATGACTTTGACCGCGTGCTCAAGTGCGGCGCTGACAAGGTGTCCGTCAATTCCGGTGCCATCAGGGATCCGTCACTAATCGGCAAAGCGGCTAAGCTCTACGGTGATCAGTGCGTAGTGCTTTCCGTGGATGTCAAAAGAGTCGATGGCCGTTTCACGGTATTCGCCAAGGGCGGACGTGAAAACACCGGCATGGATGCCATAGAGTGGATTCGCAAAGGCGAGGCTGACGGAGCAGGCGAGATCGTAGTCAACAGCATCGATACCGATGGTGTTAAAAATGGCTTTGATATCGAAATGCTGCAGGCAGTCGAGGACGTGGTCTCGGTACCAGTCATAGCATCAGGCGGCGCCGGAGGCATCCAGGACTTCATCGACCTGTTCAGGGCTATACCCGACATCGACGCAGGTCTTGCCGCATCGATATTCCATTTCGGTGAGGTATCCATATCAGATTTGAAAAAAGAGCTTGCGGACGCAGGCATCAATGTTAGGAGATAAAAATGGTTTCAATAGAAGAACTGAAATTCGACGAGAAAGGCCTCATACCTGCCATCGTTCAGGACAACACCAGCAAACGCGTGCTGACCTTGGCGTACATGAACAGAGAGAGCCTTGAAATAACTTTGAAAGAAGGCACGACCTGCTTTTGGTCTCGCTCCAGACAGGAACTCTGGCGCAAAGGTGAAACCTCCGGCAACTGGCAGCACGTGGTTAAGATCATTGCTGACTGTGACCGCGATGCGTTAAACGTTTTGGTCAACAAAGACGGACCGGCCTGCCACATGGGTACAGACTCCTGCTTCGAGTATCCTTTGCTCGAGATAGAAGGCGCCGACGAGGCATTTTCTGTACAGTCTTTGTACGAGATGCTGCAGGGCCGTAAAGCAGAGATGCCCGAAGGCTCCTACACGTCTTACCTTTTCGACAAAGGCATCGACAAGATTTTGAAAAAGGTCGGCGAAGAGTCCACCGAGGTCATTATCGCTTCCAAAGCCGGCGACAAAAATGAGACAGTCTATGAAGTCGCGGACCTGATGTACCACGTCATGGTAATGATGGTAGAAATGGGCATCAGCGTCGATGAAGTCATGAACGAGCTGGCGTCGCGCCACGTCATAGACCACAAAGTAAAACAGGAGAAGATGGTGTAATGAATCTTTTAAACCCAAAAGGCGATATTAATCTGCATACCCATACCAGATACTGCGACGGCAAAGACGACCCGGAGGACATGGTCCTGGCGGCCATCGATATGGGATTTCGCGTGCTGGGATTTTCCAGCCACGCCTACGCAGCCTACGATACCGATGTTTGCATGACACAGTCAGATACCTTGAAGTATCGCCAGCAGATACTTGAGCTGCGCGAAAAGTACAAAGATCAGATATCGATTCGTCTTGGAATAGAGCTTGACCAGTATGCAGAACCTGACGGATATCCGTATGACTACATAATCGGCTCCACTCATTACCTGTTCAAAGATGGCGAATACCTTCCTGTCGATGACACAGAAGAGAAGATGATTAAAGCCGTATCCGATCACTTCGACGGCGACTTCAGAAAATACGTCGAGTATTATTATCATGAAGAAGCCAATGTCATCGCCAAAACCGGCGCCGACATAGTCGGCCACTTCGACCTGGTGACCAAGTTCAACGAAGGCAACAAATTCTTCGATGAACACGCCACTTGGTATAAGAAAGCAGCGCTTCGCGCACTGGCCCAGGTGACCAGACCGTACTCAGTTAGTTCAGATAACGTGGGTAACACCAATACCGATAGGCACTTGGTCCAGCCGATAGTCGAAATCAACACCGGCGCCATGGCCAAAGGCTATCGCACACGTCCGTATCCTGACCAGTTCCTTCTGGATGAGATTGAGCGCCTGAACTGTCCAGTGATCTTGTCAAGCGACTGCCATGACAGAACTAAACTGAATTACGGATTTGACTTGTTTATTGGGAAATAATGATGAGCTGCACCTAATGGTGCAGCTCATTAAATATCTGCGCAAAAATACCAAAAGGCCCCATCATAGACGGGGTCTTCTGGCTGCGATATTTATTTAATTAAGAAAGAACGTTCAAAAGTGGGATTGCTCCCTTCCTTTTGACAACTTAATTATATTAGAGTTTCGTGTGGAATGCAAGACGAAAATTGTGTATATTCTGTGAAGAAAGCCAATTTTATTTGAAAAAGTGTATACATAGTGATAAAATTGTTAAGCGAGTCGTGGTAAGGCGACTCTGTTAAATGAAACAAGATAGGGGAGAATTGAAGATGACCAAAAAGAAGAAACTCATCATCGCAGGGTCCATCGTTGTAGCGGTGGCAATTATAGCATTATTGCTGGTATTCGTGTTCGACGTATTTGGATTGTTTACATCACAGTACAGACTGAACTACAGCAAGTACATTAAGGTCGGAACATATAAAGGTCTGCAGTACGACAAGATATCAGTATCAGTAACTGATAAAGAAGTGCAGAGCGAGATAAAGACAAGAGTCAAGGCCAAGGCTACGACCAAGAGTGTTACTACCGGAACCGTCAAAGACGGTGACACGATCAACGTATCATACGTTGGTAAGATCAACGGTAAGACATTCAGCGGCGGCAGTGCAAGCAAGACTAATATAACGATAGGTACGACATCGATGATAGACGGATTTACAGATGGACTTATCGGTAAGAAGATCGGCAGCAAGGTAACACTTCACCTGAAGTTCCCAAAGAGCTACAGTGATGACAAAGTTGCAGGCAAGAAGGTAGTATTCACAGTAACCATCAATTCAAAACAGGTTACAGTTACTCCGACTTACAATCTGGCATTTGTAAAGAAGTATACCAAGTATGACACAAAGGCTGCTTACGAAGCATCAGTTAAGAAATCACTTCTCAAGACAAAGAAGGAATCTGCTGAGAGCACAGTAAAGAACAATTTGTGGAATCAGGTCATCGCATCATCCACAGTTAAGAAATATCCTAAGAAGCAGTATCAGTACGAGACAGAGCAAGTTACTCAGAAGTACAAGAAGATGGCTAAGAGCTACAGCATGACATGGAAGAAGTTCCTGAAGTCATACATGAACACTACTGAGTCTTCATTCAAGACACAGGCTAAGGCATATGCTAAGACAGTTGTTAAGCAGAAGCTGGTTATGTACTCTATAGCTGACAAAGAGGGCATCAAGGTAACTAACAAAGAATACAAGGCTTATCTGTCCAAGCTTTTGAGCGATGCAGGATTCACTGAAGCAACGTTTAAGAAGCAGTACAACGAGTCCATCGAGGACTATGCTAAAGAAAATGATTTTAGATCATCATTGCTTTTGAACAAAGTATTAGACAAAGTCATGGACTACGGCAAAGCTAAATAACAGGTAATTAGGGGACTGTTGCAACGCGCAGCAGTTCCTTTTTATTGTAATTTGACGATGAAAGTAGCTTTTTCTCGAATTATGGGCGAAAAACAATGGAAACAAATCACATTATGTAGTAGAATATACTTGCGTAAATTTGGAATCGTGCCATATATCGCGAGGAGGATGAAAATGAAATGTCCATACTGTGAGAATCCAGAAACAAAAGTCATAGATTCAAGGCCGACAGAGGATGGCCATGCAATCAGGCGCAGACGTGGATGCGAGAAGTGCGGGAAGCGCTTTACCACCTATGAAAAGGTAGAAGAATCCATAGTCATGATAATAAAGAAGGATGGCAGACGCGAAGCCTTTGACAAGAGCAAGGTCGCTAACGGCATCATCAAAGCCTGCGAGAAGAGACCGGTACCAATGGCGGAGATAGAACGAATGACAGATGAGATCGAGCGCGGACTAAATAACCTGATGGAGAAGGAAGTCAAGAGCGAGTTCATCGGAGAACTTGTAATGGACGAACTGAAGAAGGTAGATGAGGTCGCTTATGTTCGTTTTGCGTCAGTTTACAGACAGTTCACGGACGTCAACACCTTCATCAAAGAGATAGAGAAGCTCATGGGAAACAAAGACGACAGACAGGAGAAATAAATGGGAGACATAATCAGGATAGCAATCGATGGTCCCAGCGGCGCAGGCAAGAGTACTATAGCCAAAGCCGTAGCTAAGAAGCTGGGTTTCGATTACATAGATACGGGTGCAATGTACAGAGCAGTCGGATATAAGATGACCAGAGACGGCATTGCTGCCGACGATACGGAGAAGCTGAAGGAAATGCTTCAGCACACCGAAATCGATTTCAGCAACGGGGTCATCAGCCTTGACGGAGAAGACGTCAGCGGTAAGATCAGAACGCCGGAGATGTCCACTGCAGCATCCATGTGCTCAGCGATTCCCATGGTCAGAGAGAAGCTGGTCGAGGAGCAGAGAGCCATGGGGCGCAAGAAGAGCGTCGTAATGGACGGAAGAGACATCGGTACCAACGTATTCACTGATGCACAGTTCAAGTTCTTCCTTACGGCTACCGCCGAAGAGCGTGCCAAGAGAAGATGCCTGGAGCTGAAGGAGAAGGGCGAGGATGTAAACTTTGAGGATACTCTCAAAGATATCGAGCAGAGAGACTACAACGACTCTCACAGAGCTTTGAACCCGCTTAGAAAAGCCGATGATGCCATCGAGGTCGACACGACCAGCATGACCATCGACGAAGTAATAGAAGCAATTTATAGTAAAATCAATAAATAAAGTTTTAGAGGAGGATGTACAAATGGCAGTAGTTAGACCGTTCAGAGCCGTAAGGCCGAAAAAGGAATTCGTTGAGAAAATTATTTCATTGCCGTATGACGTTATGAACCGTGAAGAGGCAGAGGAAATGGCAGAGGGCAATCCTTTGAACTTCCTTCATGTCGTAAGATCTGAGATCGACCTTCCGGGCGTTGACGCATACGATCCAAAGGTTTACCAGAAAGCAAAGGAAAATCTGGACAATTATAAAAAAGAAGGTCAGATGTTCCAGGAAGACAAGCCGACTCTTTACATCTACAGAGAGTGGATGGGTGACCATTGCCAGACAGGCGTTGTAGGCTGCGTAGCAGTTGACGACTATAAGAACGAAGTCATCAAGCGTCACGAGCTGACCAGAGCTGACAAGGAGCAAGACAGAATCAACCACATCGACATCACTGGAGCTAACACAGGACAGGTATTTCTGACTTATCCGGACAACATGAAGATCAAGACCCTGACAGAGGGATATCTTTCAAATAACGACCCAGAGTATGATCTGATGGGGCCTAATGACGTTAGACATCAGGTTTGGGTCATCAACGATGATTCACTGGTAAAGGCACTTTGCGAGATCTTTGCAGACATCCCTGCTTTGTACATCGCAGACGGCCACCACAGAAGCGCATCATCATACAAAGTTGGCCTTAAGAGACGTGAAGAGAACCCTGGCTACACAGGCGACGAGGAGTTCAACTACTTCATGGCTACTATACTTCCAGCTGGCGACCTGAAGTGCTACGACTACAATAGAGTAGTGGCAGACCTTAACGGCAATGACAAAGATGCTTTCATCGACAAAGTCAAGGCTGCAGGCTTTGAGGTCGAAGAGATGGGCACCGAGGCATACAGACCTGCAAAGCTTCACGAGTTCGGCATGTACATGGACAACAAATGGTACAAGATGACAGCTAAAGACAGCATCATCCCTGGCGACGTAATCGGCGCTCTGGACGTATCCATTCTGCAGGAGAACGTGCTCAATCCTATCCTTGGAATCGAAAATCCGAGAACAGACGAGAGAATCGACTTTGTCGGCGGAATCAGAGGACTGGACGAGCTGAAGAAGAGAGCAGACAGCGATATGAAGCTGGCATTCGCAGTATTCCCGCTTCCTGTAGATGAACTTTTCAAGGTAGCGGATGGAAAGCTGGAGATGCCTCCTAAGTCAACATGGTTCGAGCCTAAACTGGGAAGCGGACTATTGATCCACGAGCTGTAGGAAAGCCAATTGGCTCTTGTATAGCAAGGCCAAAAATGATATAATTAAATTTACATTTTGTGATAAAAACGATTGAGAAATGAGTGGATTCAGGCTGACAAGATAGCATGGAGGTAAATTATGCTTATCAAATCACTGCCTGAAAACGAAAGACCTTTGGAAAAGGCTGTAAAGAAAGGAGTGGGCGCGCTGTCGAGCACAGAGCTGCTTGCACTCATCATTCATACCGGCACCAGGAACGACTCATCTCTGCACCTCGCCGAAAAGGTATTGGGACTATGCGGAGATGGTCTGCCTGCGCTGGGAAGTATAGGACTAGACGAACTTACAGGGATCAAAGGAATTGGAAAAAATAAAGCATGCTCGATTCTGGCAGTTGTGGAGCTGGGCAAAAGAATAGCCACAAGCCCCATACCGGAAAGAGCATCGATCGAGTCTTCCGACGATATAGCAAGAATGTTTATGGAGGACCTCAGGTACGAGAAGAAGGAATACTTCAAAAGCGTACTGGTGAATTCTAAAGGCGAGATAATCCTGGTGGATAACGTATCCGTGGGGGAATTGTCCAGCACAGTGGTTCACCCCCGTGAGGTTTTCAGCCAGGCAATAAGGAAGAGCGCGGCGGGAGTTATTTTTGTGCATAACCACCCCAGCGGAGACCCGAGCCCAAGCGACGAGGATATAGCGACTACAAACCGTCTGGTACAGGGCGGAGAAGTGCTGGGAATAAGGGTACTCGATCACATAATTATCGGCAACGGCAGGTTCAAAAGCCTACGGGCGATGGATCTGATTAAATAATTCGGGCATATTACAACTATTTGGAGGTATGAATTAATGTTTAAATTGCTTACGAAAGACATGGGAATTGATTTAGGAACTGCTAACACCCTGATATACATCATGGACAGCGGTATCGTACTGAATGAACCATCCGTAATAGCTGTGGAAAACAGACGCAATGTTACTTTGGCCGTTGGAATGGAAGCCAAGAATATGATAGGTAAGGCTCCGGCCAACATCAGTGTAATCAGGCCCCTGCAGGACGGAGTAATTTCTGACTTTGACAGGACAGCAGACATGCTGAAGGCATTTATAGAGAAAGCCGTAGAGGCAAATAAGGTAAAGAACTTCAGAGTAGTAGTCGGCGTTCCAAGCGGCGTCACAGAAGTTGAGAAGAGAGCAGTAGAAGAAGTCGTTAGACAGATGGGCGCTTCAGAAGTATATATTCTGGAAGAACCAATGGCAGCAGCCATCGGAGCAGGTCTCGATGTAGACAGTTCCAATGCCAGCATGATAGCTGACATCGGCGGCGGCACCAGCGATATCGCCATAATCGCTTTAGGCGGAATCGTAGCTGCAACTTCGATCAGATACGCAGGAGATAAATTCAATGAAGCTATCATCCAGTACATGAGAAAGAGACATGCACTGCTCATCGGTGAGAGAACAGCAGAACAGCTGAAGATCGCCGTTGGATGCGCTTGTATGGACGTGGATGAAAACGGAGACGAGATCATAGAATCAGTCAAGGCCAGCGGCCGTGACATCATTTCCGGTCTGCCTAAGACATTGGAAGTTACCAACAGAGATATGATGATGGCACTTCAGGAGTCAGTTGACATCGTAGTAGATGGAGTCAAGGCTACTATCGAGAAGGCACCACCTGAAATCGCAGCCGACATCGCAAACACCGGAATGATGATTTCCGGAGGCGGCGGACTCATCAAGAATCTGGACAAGATAATCGAGAAGCGTACAGGAATGAAGGTCGTTACTGCCAGCAATGCTTTTGAGGCAGTTGCAGCAGGAACAGGCATGAGCCTTAATGATATCGACAAATTGAAAGTATACGCATCAAGCATCCATAGAGGTTAGGATCATATAGAATGAATTGGATCAAAGAGCACAAGCTAATAAGTTTTCTATTGCTGGTTATCGTGCTTGCCCTTGGATTTCTTATATTTTCAGTGGCAACAAACGGTGAAGGCAATGCCGCATCGGGAGCTACCGGAACAGTGTTGGGAAAGATAGAACAGCCATTTACATCTTTGGCAAAATCCGTATCCAGCAATGTATCCGGAATTTTCTCGTATAGTGACCTGCAAAAGGAAAACAAGAAACTTAAAGAAGAAAATGACGCGTTGCAGAAGAAGGTTACTTCGCTGACTTTGTCGGCAAACCAGCTCCAGCAGCTTCAGAGCCTGAAGGGCGCTTTGAAATACAAAGGAAAGGGTAGCACCACGGACCTGGTGTCCGGTGATGTCATTTCAATGGACGGAACCAACTGGATGAACATATTCACCATCAACATCGGTTCTGAAAGAGGCGTTAAGGTCGGCGACATCGTGGTCAACGGCGACGGACTTGTAGGTAAAGTCAAGACTGTCGGCAGAAGCTGGTCCAAGGTCGTTCCGATCGTCGACGAAAACAGCAAGATAAGCTTCAAGGTATACGGAAACATGAAGATCCTCGGCATCATCGAGGGCTCCAGCAACGGTACGCTGACAGGCTATACCATCGACAGCTCAGCAACGGTATCTGAGGGCGATACTTTGATCACCTCAGGCATGGGAACATACCCGGCAGGCATTACCATCGGAACTATCACAAAAGTCGAATATGACAGCAATGAGCAGCTTCAGAAGGTAACTATCAAGCCTTCAGTAGACTTCACGTCATTGCAGAAGGTTGCGGTGCTGAAATGAAGTACTGGAAAGGATTCTTAGCATATCTGGTTGCGTTTATCCTGCAGCCGTTTTTATACAATCTCTTCCCGGGCATCGGCGCTACGCCAAACCTTATTTTATGTCTGACAGCGGTACTCGTATTCCTTTACGATGAAAACATTCCGTGGATGGCTTTTGGCGTGGGAGCAGCACTGGCAATGGACATAACATATGGTTTATTTGTAGGAATAGGCATGATGACCATGATCGTATCTATAATTGCGATCCTGGTCTTCAAGTATTTCTTTAATAATGAAAACATGTTGAATTCCGTGATACTTTCAATAGTCATCACATGGGTATACGCGACGGTCTACTGGATCATCGCAGCCATCGGAGGGAGTCCGTACACATACTGGTACGCTTTGAAGAGCCTTCCATGGCAGTTAGTGTTCAATGCTGTTATCTTTATGATTATTTATTTGATTATGGTCGGCAAAGTTAGTAAGCACAGGACAGATAGGTATTTCGGATGAAAATAAACAGGGGAAAAGCAATATTCAGCAGAAGGTATTATGTCATCATCGGTGTTATTTTATTACTGATGCTGATTTTAGGTGGCAGACTTTTCGTGCTTTCCGTTGTTCAGCACAGCAAATGGAGCAGTGAGGCCAACGATCAGAGCACCAAGTCCATCTACACCTCTGCGCCAAGGGGAACAATTTATGACTGCAACGGTAAGGTACTTGCCACAAACAAGCAGATATTTACCGTAGTATATAATTCCAGCGGCTTAAGCACAGCGCAGATCAATGCTTCCACCAGGAAGCTGATCAACACTCTCAAAGCTGACGGAGACAAGTACACAGACAACTTCCCAATCAAGATAACCGCGTCGGGGACGTTCTATTATACATACGACAAAGACATCGTGACGTGGCTGAAGAAAATGGATCTCAACACGGACATGTCCGCATCGCAGGCATTCAGGGTCTTGCGCAAAAGATACAAGATTGCTGACAGCGTGTCACGTTATGACGCCATGACAGAGCTTGAGAATACGTACAATCTGACTATTCCAATCTCTGCAAAGACCATGAAGTACACGTATACCACCGAAAAGGAGAACTTCCTCAGCAAGTGGGGAATCACGGGCATTAACTCAAAGACATCAGCAAAGAAATGCTTTGCGCTGTTAAGAAAAAACTACGATGTAAACAAAGCCTTGTCTGACACGGAAGCACGCAAGATATTTATAATCAGAAATGAAATAGCCACCAACGGCTTTACAAGATATATACCAATCACAGTTGCCAAGGACGTCTCAAAGAGGACAATCGCGACTATCGGTGAATCGACGATCAAAGGCGCTACGATTTCATCCCAGTACAAGAGGTATTATCCAAACGGAACTTCCGCATGCCATATCCTCGGATACATGGGCGCGATTTCTGAAAGCGAGACGTCATACTACGTTGATAAGCTGGGATACAGTTCCTCAGACCTTATAGGCGAGGACGGTATAGAGGCTTCATACGAGACTAAGCTTCACGGCACAGCAGGAGTCAAGAAGATCAAAGTAAACAGCTCCGGCGAATACGTTTCGACTATCAGCAACACCAGCCCTAAGAAGGGCAAAGATGTATTCCTGACTGTCGACCTGGATCTGCAGAAGGCAGCAGAGTCTGCTTTGAAGACCAGAATACAGGCGGTAGGCGGAAAGTGCCAGAGCGGCGCTGTAGTAGCTATCGACGTCAAGACGGGCAATGTGCTGGCAATGGCCAGCTACCCGACATACAATCCGAACATCTTTGCCAACGGCATCTCCACCAAAGCGTGGAAGTCAGTGCAGAGTAAAAACGCCAGAGATCCTTTGTCACCGGCACCTTTGTATAATAATGCCACAAAGGCTTCGGCAGCACCGGGTTCTACGTTCAAGCCGATAACAGCCATCACGGCATTGCAGTGCGGCCTGAATCCGAACAAGACGATCTACGACAAAGGCTACATCAAGCTGGGCGGCCACACCTGGGCATGCTCTGACTGGAATGACTACGGCGGTAACCACGGTACAGAGAACCTGTACTCAGGAATAGGAAATTCCTGCAACTACTTCTTCTACTGCATCGCAACCGGCAAGGACTGGGGCACAGGAGCCTCACTGGGTTATTCGCAAAAGATAACTGTCGACAAGATCCTTGCAACAGCCAAGAAGTTCGGACTCGGTTCCAAGACTGGCATCGAGCTGACTGAGAACATCACGCCTCTTGCGTCCAAAGCACGCAAGATCGCATCATATAAGCTAAGCACTTGGAACTACATCTACGAAAACGGACACAAATTCTTCCCGGCAAGCGTTGCCAACAGCGAGAGCAAGTTGGAGAAGAACTGTGATACGATTTCCAGCTGGATCTCAGATAATCCGTCATATGCAACTCTTTGCAAATGGCTGAAGACCAAGACTGACGCTAAATCCAGCAAGATCGATACCATCGCTGCAGCAGTAAAATACGACTACTTCTCGCAGGCACAGTGGACCGTCGGCGACCAGTTCAACATCTGTATCGGACAGGGAGATAACTCCTATACTCCTTTGCAGCTTGCAAACTACATCGCAACCATCGGTAACAACGGTACACACAACAGGGCCAGCATAGTAGCAGGCGTAGAAGACGAAGGTCTGACAGATAAGTCAGCAGATCAGACGACTATCAAGCTTAAGAAGAACACGATCAAGAACGTCCTCAAAGGTATGCAGCGTGTAACGACCAACGGAACCTTGGCAGGTGTCTTCACAAGCTTGGGCGTAGATGTCGCAGGTAAGACAGGAACGGCCGAGAACCAGAGTACACCTCAGCCTTCCAGCGAAATCAAATACGTCAAAAACCATTTGAGCAGTTTCAATGCCAAGGCAGGGACATCCATCAAATGGTCTCAGGTACGTACCAAGATGTACGCCATGATGAAAAAGGATCCATCAACATATCCATCAGCAGAGGATACAGTAGACGACGCACTGAAGACTTTGAGCAAATACAAGATCACCCAGAGCATCATTGACGCCTACAAGGGTTCCTATGATTACTACTCATGGACAGTTACACTTGCACCGGCCGGCAACCCGCAGATCGCGGTTGCGACACTGCTGATTCAGGGCGGCTACTCAAGCAATGCCGCACCGGTCAACAAAGCAGTCATGGCCAAATACTTTAAACTTTACGGTAACAACTCCGGCTCCACAGTTTCAACAGACGAGACCGGAAGCAATACTCAGCAATAACGATATTACATTAGGAGGCTCGGAATGGGCAAAATAATTTTAATTGCATCAGGAAAGGGCGGAACAGGCAAAACCATGTTTGCCGCCAACCTCGGCGCTACTTTTGCTCTGCACGGAAAGCGCGTCGTGATCATCGACATGGACATGGGGCTCAGAAACCTGGACCTCTACTTTGGCCTTGAAAACTACGTCGTTTACGACGTCTACGATGTCATGACCGGCGTCTGCCACATAAAGCAGGCATTGATTAAAGACAAGCGCTTTGAGGAGTTATACATCATGGGAGCCTCGCCTGAGCGTGACAAAGGCGACCTGACTCCGCTCCATGCTAAAGTCCTCTGCGACAAGCTGCGCGAACAGTTCGACTATGTGATCATCGACTCGCCGTCCGGCATTGATGACGGCATGGTAGTTGCATCGGCTGGAGCCGACGAAGCAATAATCGTCACCACACCGGAATATGCGGCAATCCGAGATGCAGACGTACTCGATCGTGAGCTCCTGAAACTCGGCGTACGCCAGCGCTACGTAGTTCTCAACAAAGTCATCGCAGAGCTGATGACCGCCGGATACAATCCAAAGCTCAAAGAAATCACAGCGCTACTTCGACCTGAACTCATTGGAATCGTACAGTTTGATGAGAACATAAACATTTCGACGAACCTAGGACTTCCAATAGTACTTAAACCAAACACCTACATACGCGATAATTTTGATCGCATTGCAGAAAGGCTTTTATAATAAGTGCGAACAACATTGAATTGAACAATGATTACAATTGATGTTGCAATCAGTTGTTATCAGCCTCTAAATCTGTATATTAAAAGACCCGGCTTGACGGCTAATGTCACTAAGTTAAATGACATTAGCCGTCAGACCGGGTCTTGCTTTTGCATTAAAAGTTTATTGACTTGCTCCTCATACCAACGTCCAGGATGAAGCCTAGGGACATCATACTACAGAGAACGGAAGTTCCGCCGTAGCTCAGGAATGGGAGAGTGATACCGGTTACCGGCATTACGCCCATTGTCATGGCGATATTCTCGAATACCTGGAAAATGAACATTCCGATGAAACCAACGGCGATAAGTGCGCCGTACAGGTCGAGGGCAGAAATTGCGACACGCATGAAGCGGACCAGCATAATTGTGAAAATGCCGATGATGCATATGCCACCGATCAGACCAAGTTCCTCGATGATGACCGCGAAGATGAAGTCGGATTTCATAACCGGTATGAAGTCCAGTGCCTTCTGGGTTCCGTTGAAAAGTCCCTTGCCAAAGACGCCACCGCTACCGATGGCTATCTTTGATTCCCAGACCTGATAATTACTGCCCAGTGACAGGTTGCTCGGGTGAAGGAATGATGCGATACGTTCTTTTTGGTAGTCGGCCATAAGCAGGTACATCGGCGGGATGCATACTGCGACCAGCAGTATGAATTTGCCGAAGACTTTCATGCTGATGCCGGCAAAGAATATCATAGCCAGCCAGATGACTGCGAATACCAGAGCACTACCAAAGTCTTCTTTGAGGACGATCAAAATGATCGGCGCCGCTACGATGCCGGCTTTGATGAGACCTTTGAAGTTATATAGGTCGTCGTGGTGATTGTTCAGGTATTCTGCCATTATTAGTACAAAGAGTACTTTGACGATCTCGGACGGCTGAACCGTTGTAAAACCAAGGTTTATCCATGCACGCGAGCCGAATTGTGAAAGGCCTAGGCCCGGAATGTAAACGGACAGCAGCAAGATTATCGATAATATGTACAGATATTTACCGAGTCCGTTGAAAATCGAATAGTTAATATAAAGTATGATAATAAGAAGTATCAACCCGATGACGTATGCACCGATCTGAACGATGACGTCACGAGTCCAGAAGCCTTCACTGATCTGAGTGCTTCCTATCATCAGCACACTGATAACTGCGAGAATGGCTACACAGGCCACTACCACCTTATCAACGTTTTTTATTAGATTAAAAAAATAGTTCATGCTTTTCCCCTCTTGTCCTTGACATTGTGCTGACTAGAACATTATAATATAAAAGATATAGGTATATCAAGAATTAATTACGTAATGCAATTTAATTTGAAAAAATAGACGAAAATTTTATACAATCTACAGTAAAGGAGGTGCTTTAATGTCTCCAGTAATAGCAGTAATTGCAATTGTAGTAGCATTAGTCGTAGGACTATTGATCGGATATATATTAAGAAAAAGCGTTGGAGAGAAAACAATCGGCAGTGCCGAACAAAAAGCTAAAAATTTAATACTTGACGCAGAGAATAAATCCGACACTATAAAGAAAGAGATTACATTAGAAGCAAAAGAAGAAGCTCATAGAATGAGGAATGACGTTGAAAAAGAGGTCAGAGAAAGAAGAGCTGAAATTCAACGTTCAGAAAGAAGACTAGTACAGAAAGAAGAATCAATCGACAAGAAACTCGAGGGAATCGAGGCGAAAGAAGCACGCATTACGGAATATGAGAAGGAAATTGAGTCCAAAAAAGATGAAATGGACGCCAACCTTCATAAACAGATCGAAGAGCTTGAAAAGATTTCAGGCTATACCGCTGAGGAAGCCAAGGCTTTGCTCCTTGAAGGAATAGAAAAGGAGTGCAGACACGAAGCTTCACAGATGATCAAAGACATCGAGACGCAGGCTAAAGAAGAGGCAGACAAAAATGCCAAAGAAATCATCACCGGAGCAATCCAGAGATGTGCCGCAGACCATGTTGCTGAAAGTACGCTTTCAGTAGTAAACCTGCCTAATGACGAGATGAAAGGTAGAATCATCGGTCGTGAGGGCAGAAACATCAGGGCTATAGAAACTCTTACAGGAGTTGACCTGATAATAGATGACACCCCAGAGGCAGTCATCGTTTCCGGTTTTGATCCGGTAAGAAGAGAAGTCGCAAGACTTGCACTTGAGAAGTTGATAGTAGACGGACGTATTCATCCGGCAAAGATAGAGGAAATGGTCGAAAAGGCTCAGAAGGAAGTAGAGCAGACGATCAAGGCAGAAGGCGAACAGGCTGCGTTTGAAACCGGCATCCACAACCTTCACCCTGAACTGGTCAAACTCCTTGGACGTCTCCATTTCAGAACTTCATACGGACAGAACGTGCTGAAGCACTCAGTGGAGGTTTCACACCTGGCAGGCCTTATGGCCGGCGAACTCGGTATGGATACCAAGCTTGCCAAACGCGCAGGACTTCTCCACGATATAGGCAAAGCCCTCGACCACGAGTATGAGGGAACCCACGTAGATATCGGTATTCAGATCCTGAAAAAATACAAGGAATCCGATGCTGTTATCAACGGAATGGCCGCTCACCACGGTGACTACGAGCCGAAGAGCATGGAGGCTGTTTTGATTGCAGCTGCCGACGCTTTGTCAGCCGCAAGACCTGGCGCACGCCGCGAGACCCTTGACGTATATATCAAGAGACTCGAAAAACTTGAGGAGATCGCAAACACCACGCCTGGCGTAGATAAATCCTTCGCCGTACAGGCTGGCCGTGAGATCAGAATCATCGCAAAGCCTGAGGAAGTCAAGGACGACGACATCGCTTTGCTGGCAAGAGACATTTCCAAGAGGATCGAATCCGAACTGGAATATCCGGGCCAGATCAAGGTCAATGTAGTCCGCGAAACCAGAGCAATCGATTACGCAAAATAAAAACCCAGCTCCCCATGGAAAGTGGGGAGCTATTTTTTTTCGAGAGGTAGAAATGATCTATTTAGATAACAGTTCAACAACAAAGCAGGCCGACGAGGTCACAAGGGTTATGACGGAGGTCATGTCGGAGGATTTCGGCAATCCGTCATCCCTGCACGCCCTTGGCCTTTCTGCGGAAAAGCGTGTCACCGCAGCCCGCAAAGCCATCGCTTCATCCATGAGCGCAAAGCCCGACGAGATATTCTTCAACTCCGGAGGAACGGAAGGCGATAACACCGTGCTTTTCGGCATCGCAGAAGTTCGCAAACACCAGGGCAAAAAGATAATAACATCAGCAGTGGAGCATCCCGCAATTCTTGAGGCCTGCAAGGTCCTGGAACATCGTGGCTTTGATGTGCACTACATCGGAGTGGATGCAAACTGCCAGCTCGACATGAAGCAACTGGCGTCGGAACTTGACGACCAGACGACTCTGGTGTCGGTAATGACCGTAAATAATGAGACTGGCGCGATAATGCCAATAAAAGAAATCGCCGAAATGGCCCATAAAGCCGGTGCACTTATGCATACCGACGCAGTTCAGGGCTACGGCAAAGTCAGTCTGAAAAATACCGGTGCCGATTTTATCACCGTCAGCGGCCACAAGGTCCACGGCCCAAAGGGCATCGGCGCAATGTACGCCCGCAAAGGCATCAACCTGCCGGCATTTATCGTCGGCGGCGGTCAGGAGAAAAACATGCGCTCCGGGACTGAGAATGTTCCAGCAATTGCCGGACTTGGAACTGCCTGCGAGCTCATGGGAAAAGACTTTGTTAAAACAAACGCCGAGATGGCTCAGGTCAGGGGATATCTGCTTCAGGGCATTTGCGACCAGATCAAAGACATCCGCGTCAACAGTCCGGAATTCGGCGCAGCCTCAGTGCTCAACGTCAGCTTCCTCGGGACCCGCGGCGAGGTGATCCTGCACACCCTGGAAGAAGACGAAATATATGTTTCGACCGGTTCCGCCTGCTCTTCCAACAAAAAAGGCCAGAGCCACGTGCTGACTGCAATGGGCCTTAACGACCGCGAGATCGAAGGCGCCCTGCGCTTCAGCTTCAGCCGTTACAACACCATCGCGGAAATGGACATCGTACTCGACCGCCTGAACGCAGCCGTTACCCGCTTCCGCAAACTGGGAAGCTTCAGATAGGATATCAAAATGATCAAGAACAGCATCGCAAACGCAATTTACATAATACTCGTGCTGGCCGGCATCGTAGCAATGGTCTACATGTTCACCAACAATCTCTACTACCAGAAACTCGACATCACAGTCATTGTCGTCTTCATCGGAGACATGGCGCTCATCCGCTACCTGCTGCCCAAAGACATGGTGACCCACGCGGGCCTTTACACCGCCCGCCTCCTCGTTGACTTCTTCATAATTGCGTCTGCCGTTATCCTGTTCGCTTTCCACAGCTAATTTACCGCAAATCAAACGCCGTCACCTCGGCTGACCGGGGCGACGGCGTTTTTTACGACGATATGCGCTGGCAACTGCCAGCTTATTTAACTGTCAGATCAACTTTTACGCGGTAGCCTGAGCGCTTACTCGGCGCAACCGTCAGCGTCACTTTGCCAGCCTTCTTTGCAACGACAACTCCGTGGCTGTTAATGGAAGCAACCGACTTGTCAGAACTGCGGGCATAGAACTTGTAAAAGTATTCTTTGCTGGTCTTTGGCGAGTCGCTGTCAAAAGTTCCCGCAGGATTGTCGCAGAACAATCTGTAGGTGTACTTCTCGCCACTATTAAGAGTGTTTAGCAGTACAAAGCCTCCATCGGCCTTCCTCAAAGTAGCGCTTGGATTAGTATTCCTATCACGAATGGCAATCGGCATCACATCGTTCATATGGAATCTGCCGTGGTCCCAGAACTGCGATGTACTCAGTACGACTGCCCACATATGGCATCCGCTGTCTGTAGTAAAGTGTGCGGCACCAACACTTCTAGCAGTCATATATTCATTTCGAATTTCTTTGATGATGTCCTTCTTCGAATATTTTAAGTTGTCGACTGTCATAAAGGTGATTATATTGTCAGGATTTTTCCTTAGAGGTTCATCGTCAATATAGAAAGGACTTTGTAAGGCGTAAAGGCTGACACCGTAACGCGATTCGTTATTATCCCATTTGTCTGCAGGATTTTTACTGTTTTCTGGCATACTAAGTGCGTTGTAGGCAACTTCCACCATAGCTATGCCTTCAAGATCCTTTGACCAGTAGACTTTGTGGTGCAAATACTTGCTGGCATTGATCTGTTTCAAAGCCTTGTACGCGCCTTTCTTATCAAAATTCGTTTTGATATACACATCGTAAGTTACAGCCTTAGCCTTTCCGTACGTGTGGATATTATTATTGAAAATTTCCAGTGCCTCCGGATGCACGCACGCATAACCCAGCGCAATAATGAATATGATTAGACAAATCCGCCCAATTATTCCTAATGCTCTCTTCATTTTCCGTTCTCCCTTAATAACTAAATAATTATGCAGATATTATATCCGCTCTGACAGCAAAAGGCAATATTTCAGTGCGGCTTTGGCGCAATGTTTTCAAAACTACAGCATTTCGGCACCCAGCCCCATAACACTGGCGCCGCCTCCAAATGCAATAATTGAAAACCTGGCATCAACACCAAAATCTCAGTACCGAATACATTGCCTGTAAAAAATCCACCGCCCGCTACCGGCTTGTATATGGGGCGGTTCCCAAGAATCCACTACTTATGAAAACACAGCCACCAGAATCTAATCCGCTCATCATTCCACCTTTACAACCTACGCCGCTTCAATTATAATAGGACTTGTGCATTTTGCCGGGTATGACTGGGTCAGCAAGCAGGCGGACCGGCCGCGGCAAGGCAACAACCAATATAGTGAGGTAAACACAATGAATGAACAGAACATTTTCATAGTCAGGTGCGGCGAGGTCGCGCTGAAGGGGATGAACAAGCCATATTTTGAAAAAACACTAGTCGACCGCATTCGCAAAAACGTCAAAGAATTTGACGGTGTCGATGTCCACCGCCATGAAGGCCTGATTTTCGTCAGAGCCGACAAAACCATAGATATTGAGAAGCTGCTGAAGCAGATCGGCAAGGTCTTCGGCGTTGCGTCCATTAGCCCAGCAGTAGAGTGCGAGAGCGACCTGGATAAGATAGGCGAGGAAGCTGTACGCTTCATGCTGAAGCAGATCGAGGAGCGAGGTATCAAGACTTTCAAAGTCGAGGCTAAACGTGCAGACAAAAACTTCCCGGTCAAGTCACCGGACATTGCCCGCATCATAGGAGCCAAGGTGCTCATAGGCTGCAAGGTGCTGAAGGTAGACGTACACGAGCCTGACTGCAGACTATTCGTGGATCTGAGGTCCGACAAGACATATATATACGATCAGAAGATACAGGGCTTCGGCGGACTTCCGCTGGGGACCAACGGCAAAGGAATGATACTTCTTTCAGGAGGCATCGACAGCCCAGTCGCGGCCTGGATGATGGCCAAGCGCGGCATGTTGCTGGAGGCAGTACACTTCCATTCATATCCGTACACCAGTCAGCGTGCGCAGGAAAAGGTCGAAGATCTTGCCCGCCTTGTGGCAGGATACGCCGGCCGCATCAACATGCACGTCATCAACCTGCTTCCGATACAGGAGCAGATCGTCATGAACTGCCCTGAGGAAGAGACGACGATCCTTGTACGCCGCTTCATGATGCGCATAGCCGAGAAGGTGGCAGAACGCAATCACTGTATGATGCTCATAACCGGAGAAAACCTGGGACAGGTAGCCAGCCAGACGGCAGAGGCCCTTGTGGTCACCGATGCCTGCGTCAAGATGCCGGTCATGCGTCCGCTCATCGCCATGGACAAAGTCGACATCATGGACAAGGCCAGGGAGATCGGCACTTTCGAGAAGTCCATCGAGCCTTACGAGGATTGCTGCACGGTGTTCCTGCCGAAGCATCCTACAACAAAGCCCAGGCTGGAGCGCATAGAGGAGTCCGAGAGTAAGCTGGACGTCGAGGGCCTGGTGGACGCCGCGGTAAAGTCCGAACAGGTGGTCCGTATAGACGTGGAATAAAAGTAAACGATTTCGTCCCCGGCCTCAGCCGGTAAAGAAGGGTATATGGTTCGTCCGGTTCCCTTCAGGAATCATGTTAGTATAAACTGCACCGCAGAGGTGCAGTTTTTTCATCTAGTGATTCGCTTTTGAATCACCACTATATCGACTGAACACAAACTTTCAAAAAATTAAAAATTACTTGCAAAATCGACATATAAGTGTTTTACTATATATAGCGCTGTTTTTTAATTGTTAAAAATTAAACTTTCGAAAACAGTCTACGTTAAACGGTTAAAAAAACCTCCCTCGTCAGAGGGACCGTTATTATAATTTAAGGAGGCATTTACATGAACTTTCAACTAACGAAGGAACAGGAATTCGTAAGGAAAATGGTAAGAGAATTTGCCACTAACGAAGTTGAACCATTGGCTGCTGACATCGATAAAGAGCACAGATTCCCTGAGGAAACTGTTGAGAAGATGGCTAAGTACGGCATGATGGGTATTCCGTTCCCAACCGAGTACGGTGGAGCAGGCGGAGATGAGATCTCATACGCTATTTGTGTCGAAGAACTGGCAAGAGTCTGCGCATCAACTGCAGTTATCGTTTCAGCTCATACTTCACTTTGCTGCTGGCCTATTTACACATATGGTACAGAAGAGCAGAAACAGAAGTATCTTCCAGAATTGCTGGCAGGCAAGAAGATCGGTGCATTCGGTCTTACAGAGCCTAACGCAGGAACAGATGCTGGCGGACAGCAGACAAGAGCTACTAAAGAAGGCAACAACTGGGTTCTTAACGGATCCAAAGTGTTCATTACAAACGGTGGCTATGCAAGCACATTCGTAGTAATGGCTATGACAGATAAGAAAAAGAGCACTCACGGCGGAATCAGCGCATTCATAGTAGAGAAGGGTGATCCTGGATTCTCAATCGGCAAGACTGAGGATAAGATGGGTATTCACGCTTCATCAACTACAGAGCTTATTTTCCAGAACTGCATCATTCCTGAAGACAGGTTACTCGGAGAAGTTGGAGATGGATTCAAAGTTGCACTGTCAACTCTTGACGGTGGACGTATCGGAATCGCATCACAGGCTCTGGGAATCGCACAGGGTGCATTCGACGTTACAGTAGATTACATGAAAGCTAGAAAGCAGTTCGGTAAGAAGCTGTCACAGATGGAAGCACTTCAGTTCGAGATGGCTTCACTTAAGACTCAGATCGAAGCTGCAAGACTTCTGGTTTACAGATCAGCATTCCTTGAGGATCAGCATGCAGACTACGGCGAAGCATCAGCAATGGCTAAGCTGTACGCAGCAGAGACTGCAATGAAAGTTACTACTAAGTGCGTTCAGTTCCACGGCGGATATGGATACACTGCAGATTATCCGGTTGAAAGAATGATGAGAGATGCCAAGATCACTGAGATCTACGAAGGTACTTCAGAAGTTCAGAAGATCGTCATAGCTGCTAGGACTTTCGGAAAATAAGGATAGGAGGAAATAGAAATGGCATTTAAGATTATCGTATGCGCAAAGCAGGTACCAGATACTAACGTTATCAAAATTAACCCTAAGACTGGTACTCTGATCAGAGAGGGCGTTCCAAGCATTTTGAACCATGACGATGCAAACGCTCTGGAAGAAGCATTGAAGATCAAGGATCAGTATCCTGATACTCATATAACAGTTATTACTATGGGACCTCCTCAGGCTAACGACTTACTTTTCGAATGTATAGCTATGGGAGCTGACGAAGGAATCCTGGTATCAGATAGAGCTGTTGGTGGTTCAGACACATGGGCTACTTCAAACACACTTGAGGCTGCTGTAAGAAAGGTTGGAGATTTCGACCTTCTGTGGGCTGGCCGTCAGGCTATCGATGGAGATACAGCACAGGTTGGACCTCAGCTTGCTGAGAAACTTGGAGTTCCTCAGGTTACATATGTACAGGAATTCGAGATGGATAAGGACATGCACACTATCACTGTTAAGAGACAGATGGAAGATGGATATGAACTTATCAAGATCCAGACTCCTTGCATGCTGACAGCGATCAAAGAGCTGAACACTCCGAGATACATGTCAATGAGCGGAATCTTTGCTCAGAAAGAGATGAAGACATGGAACGCAGCTGACATAGAAGTTGACCTTAACAAAGTAGGCCTTGAGGCTTCTCCTACAAACGTATTCAGATCATTCACACCAGCTCCAAAGGGCAAGGGCGTAGTGATCGAAGGAGATACTGAAAAAGAAATCGCTGACAACCTTCTGGTAAACCTGAAGGAAAAGCAAGCAATCTAATTAGGAGGAGGATTAACAATGGCTATTGAAATTTTAAAAGATAAATGTACAGGTTGTGGACTTTGCTTTAAGTCCTGCCCTTACGACGCATTCGAGTTTGAGCCATATGATGGCAACAAGCTCGGCAGAGTAGCAAAGGTAAATGCCAAGTGCTCATTCTGTAACCAGTGCCTGACTGCCTGCAACTTCGGAGCAATCAAAGAAGTTAAGCAGGAAGAAGCAGGTGACCTCTCCGCTTATAAGCACATTTGGGTTTATGCAGAGCAGAGAAAAGGTAAGCTGATGAACGTAGCTTTAGAGCTTATCGGCGAAGGCAAGAGACTTGCTCAGGAAATCAGTGATGACACTGATACATGCGCAGTTCTGGTTGGTAACAACATCGACCACCTGGCAGACGAGTGCTTCGCTTACGGCGCTGACAAAGTAATCATGATCCAGGATCCACTTCTGGAGCAGTACACTACAGACGCTTATACAAAGGTTATCACAGATGCTATCCACGAGTTAAAGCCGGAAATCGTACTTTACGGTGCAACTCATATAGGCCGTGACCTTGCTCCAAGAATTGCAGCAAGATGCAACACTGGTCTGACAGCAGACTGCACAAGACTTGATGTAAAAGTTAAGAGCTACATCGAATTCGCTAAGAAGAAGACAACTCTTGATACATCAACTCTTGATCCTGAAGATACATCAACAGGAATCAAACAGACTCGTCCTGCATTCGGCGGAAACCTGATGGCTACCATCATCTGCCCAAGAACAAGACCACAGATGTCAACTGTACGTCCTGGCGTTATGCAGAAGAGAGAGAAGATCGAAGGAGCTAAAGGTGAGATCGTCACTTATAAGCCACAGATCAGCAAAGACGACATCCACATTCAGGTCGTAGAAGTTGTTAAGTCAGCTAAGGAACTCGTTTCCCTGACTGATGCAGACATCATCTGCTCCGGCGGACGTGGACTTGGCGATGCTTCCGGATTTGAACTTATCAAAAAGTTCGCTGACAAAGTTGGCGGAGTTGTTGGTTCATCCCGTGCAGCAGTCGATGCTGGCTGGATCGATCAGTCACACCAGGTTGGTCAGACAGGTACAACAGTAAAGCCTAAGATCTACTTCGCTTGCGGAATCTCCGGAGCTATTCAGCACTTAGCTGGAATGCAGACTTCAGACTTCATCGTTGCTATCAACAAAGACCCAGACGCTCCAATCATGGAAGTTGCAGACTTCTGCATCGTTGGCGACCTCTACAAGGTAATCCCAGAGATCATCAATGAGTGGGACAAAGCTGAAGACCTCCACGATGCTGCGAATAGATAAGCCTAACCCAATTTAACGAACAATCAAATCGCCGAGCGTATGCTCGGCGATTTTTATTGTGAAGTTAAATTGATGGTAGGCTCTCCGCGAGGAGCACAGTTCCAGCAGAGTTGAAAACGACAGCTGGAACGTGGTGCTCTACGGCGCAATCAAATGGTAAGTCACCCGTGAGGACCGCCTAACCCGGTAAGTCACACAAGGCGCAATTGGAAGAGGATAGTTTGAAATCTACGGCGCAATCAAATGCTAGGCGCCGTCAGGACCGCCTAACCCGGGAAGTCACCCGCACGTCGCATTCTAAAAAGAAGTTGTACTAAATGCCTATTTTATTGGAGCTAATTATGCCCCAATCCCAACCTTAACAAATCTTAAGTTTGCACATCCGATTTTTTTCATACTTTAATGAAATAAAATTGACCAGATCTGCATTTACTCTATTAAACCTGTTGTTCCTTAACATAGGTAGGATTGCATATATCTATATGTAGTTACTAATCAAAAACGAGGCTCAGAAAACCACCAAATATCCATTAAATGGCTAAAAAAGGGGTATTTCAAACTTAGTCATTGGTCATTCTGAGTTTTAGGTCGTACTTCCCTACAACCTAAAGGTAACCTCACCGAAATCAATTGTATAAATAGTCCAGCTAAATCTTGCTCAAAATTTGATACAAGGAATTAGCGAAAATATTGCAATAAAGCGATATTTGGGAAATTTTCACATTGATTTTTATTGACAAACGATTATGTAGACTATATAATAATGTTATGTAATTTCTATGGGGTAACTATGGGAATACAGGGTAAGTGGTGGTGCTTCAATAAAATGAAGGACCTCGATATCACGAACGTGGGGTAGCAACTTCATGTGTCGTATATCTGCCCTTCCTGAAAGGGAGGTCGGAATATACGGTATGGGGGCTGCGGACTCGCGGGTCTGCAGCAATGACGCTGCTGCCGTATTCGGGTATCATAACTAAAAATTATTTTTATAATGGAGGGTAATTATGACTAGAACGAAAAATGTTAGAGCATTGTTAGTTGTTCTTTTGTCAGTAGCCCTGATGATCGCTTTTATGCCATCAGCAGCTTTCACATCATACGCTGCAACAGCATCAAAGGTAACTAAGGTCACCAAGGTTTCACCAACAAAATCAAGCAGCTACACAATGACAGCAGGTAAGAGCAAGACATTCAAGGTTAAGCTTTCACCTAAAAATCTGAAATCTTCTAAGAAGACTACTACAGTAACTTCAAGCAAGACTTCAGTTGCTACGATTTCAAGCAAAAAGTATACTAAGAAATCAGGATACTATTATGTATCATTTAAAGTAAACGCTAAAAAGGCTGGAACTACTACAGTTAAAGCTAAGGCTAAATATGGCAAGAAGTACACTACTTGGAAGGTTACAGTTAAAAAGGCTGTAGCTGCTACAGGCGTTACAGTTGCCGGAACAGCTTCAGTAGGTCAGACTTTAACAGCTACAGTAGCTCCTACAACTGCCGCTGCTACATATCAGTGGTATGCTGATGGCGTTGCTATTTCAGGTGCAACTTCAGCTACATACAAACTGACTGTTGCTGAATTAGGTAAAGTCATCACAGTAAAGGCTACAGCTGGTGGAAAAACAGTTGAATCAACTGCTACAGCTAAAGTTACTGCAACTCAGGTTACAGCATTAGCTATTACAGGTATGACAGGATCTTCAGGTACTACTGCTGCAGAAACAAATGATACTCCGCTTGTAGGAGACACATTGACTGCAACTACTACACCTAAAGATGCAGATGTAACTTATCAGTGGTATAGAGGCACAACTGCTATTGTAGGTGCCACTAATGCTACTTACACAGTTACTGATGCTGACATCGATGGCACTAATGCAACTTTATTAAGTGTTAAAATCGCTGCCAAAGATGCTGGTACAACTGTTAATGGTGCAGCTGCAAGTGCAAAACTATCAAAGGGAGCTTTGAAGAATATTGCTAATTTTGCAAGCATCGTTTTGCCAACGGACTATGATTCAGTCACAGCTGGCACACAGGCTAACCCTACTGTTGGTACATCATTTGCTGTATCAGTAATCGATAAAACATCAGTTAATAAAAATGCATTTGCTACAGATGCATATAAAATCGCTTGGTACAAAGATTCTGTATCAAAGGCTAATTTAATTAGTTCAGAGACTGCTACTACATTTGCTCAGGCTTCATTAACATCAGCATATCGCGGTCATAAACTAATTGCAGTTATTAGTGGAGTAGCAGCAAAAGGTTATTTAGGCACTGTAACTTCAGATGCGACTACAGCTGTTAAAGAATCCTTGAATAGTGTAGCAGTAACTGACGAGAGTGGATCTGCTGTTTCAGCAGATACTTATGTAGGTGAGAAACTTACAGCACAGGCATATGAAAATTCCGGAAAGACAGTTAAAGCAGATGCTACATATAAGTGGGTTGTTGCTTCAAGTGATAACGCTGCTCAGGCTGCCACTAGTGCTTTAAGTACAAGTGCTACTTATACAATTACAGGAAATGAAGGAATAGGGAACAACGGTGCTAAATTATATTGTATCGCAACTGGAACTGGAGATTATACTGGAACTGCATTAAACAGCACGGTAACTTCTACTGCGGATGCTAAAGGTCATGTAAGTGTTTATATCACTAACGATTCAAGTACAGTAAAAGTTGGCGATACTCTTACAGCTACCACAAATCCATCAAGCTATGCTAATGATGTAGATTACATTTGGACAGATGCAGATAATGCTACTCATACAGGTAATACAATTGTAGCATCAAAGGCTGGCACATACACTGTCACTATTGGTAATAAAACTGCTGGATCAGGAGTCGTAGGATCAACCGTAACAGCTACAATAGATGTTGGGTATGCATTGCCAACTCCAACTATTGCAAATGAACATAATGTTACTACTGTAGCAAGTGGTTACAATGCATATAATTTCGTTGGAGATAAACTTAAGGTAAGTGTTAAAGATGGTACTAGCGAGCTTGTATTTGGAACTGCATATGCAGTAAAATGGTATAGAAATGGTGTAGAAATTACTGGACAGGCAGATCAGGAATATACACTAACCTCTGATGATATAGGAGCTTCAATCGTTGCCAAAGTAAGTAAAGGCTCAGGTTCATCATATACTGGCGAAGCTTCATCAACAGCGTTTACTGGAATTGTTGCAGGAGCATTTACATCAGTAACTCAGAGTCTTGCAACTACTCCATCACCACTGTCTGCACCTAAGGTAGGTTCAGAAATTACTTCTACTGTAGTTACAACTGATGGAGCATCACAAATTAATACTAACATGAAGTATCAGTGGTACAGAATGCCTTCAACTTTCGACATTACGAAGGCTCCAAGTGCTACAGGAACAGCAACTACTGCTGAGCAGTTAGCATATATTACAGCTCAGGGTACTGTTATTTCAGGAGCAACTAATTCAACATACACACCAGTTACACTAGATAAGGGTAGCAAACTCATACTGGTAGTTACATCAAGTGACTATATGGGAACCGGAATCAGTGCTGCAAGTGGAGATGTTGCAGAGTAATATATAGTTTTTATCATATTACTATAGTTACAAGTAAATATAAAATAAATAACCGTGAGGCATTAGTCTCACGGTTATTTTTTATAAAGGCTACTTGTTGGAAGGTGTCAACTTTTCTATAGTGGAGCCTTTTTGTTGAATACATATTTTATTATTAATTACTTTCCAAGTATAATTTTGTGTATCTGAGCCGTATGTCAATGATAACTTGTGACCAGATACTTTGTATTTAAATGTTTGTACCTGGCGGAAGGTACCATTATCCTTGAAAATCATATAGGTGTTTTCACCCAATGAATAGGTTCCCGTAAAATTCTTATAATCTTTAGAGTTTAGGCCGGCTGTACCATTTTTATATGTGCATGTCAGCTTAGTTTTTCCATTCTTAAGGATCATGACATTATTATCAGATTGTTCAACTGAATATGTAGTACTTGCATTAGACATTTTATACTTGACGATTACCTTACCGTCTTTGAATTTATATGTTCCATGTTGAGATACAAAGCCATTGCCATCTTTGCCATAAATTACATAATTTCCGCTTAGCCCCTGAACATTATACTTGCCTAGAATAGTGGTTATGCTACCCTTTGCGGCATTGCTTTCAAGCTTAGCGGTTTTATCTTTAAAAGTAGTTTCTTTTGGACCACAGCCTGCCAGTATGGATGTAGCTAAAAGCAGACAGAAAATCAATGCTATTATTTTGATTAAAGTTTTTGTAATTTTCTTCATAATAATTCCTTTCTTACTGATGGGGTTCTATTTGTCATATTATAAAATTATAATGGGGTAGAGAAAAACCAGGAGGCTCAAAGCCTCCTGGGAAAATGTCTTTTATTATTAACTTATGGTCTATTTCAATCTTTGACATAGATTCTAGCCATGTGTAACCAATAATGTTTTACTAGTGAAGCGCTATGGAGTTACCGTTGCAGTATCTTCAGCAGTATTTCCATTACTATCTGTTACTATTACTTTTACACCACTTGTGTATTTACCAAGCATTGTTGCAGTTTTGCCTGTTCCAATTACTGTGCCTGTATAAAGATCAACCCAAGAGTATGTGTAAGTGCCAGAACCACCCGCTGCAGTTACTGTCATTGTAGCTCCTGCAGCATATGTTGCAGCATCTAATGTAGCAGTAAGCGAAGTTGCTGCAATCTTAACATCGTAGTTGTTCCAACTAAGTGTTCCACTTGTTTTTGCAACTATTGAGCCAGCAGTTTTACCAGATACAGTCAAAGTTATAGTTTTTCCAGCATCAGCAGCTTGAACAGTATATGAATTATCTGTATCAACTTCAGTGCCTCCAACTTTCCAACTATATACTGTATTTTCAAGACTTGTTAGATCTCCTGTTGCAGAATCAGTAACTTCAGCTGTAAGTACATCTCCAACTTTTGCAGTATTATTATTTGCAAGTGCAGTACCAGTTCTAGTAACTACTACATTTGCATTTCCAACAACAAGAGCGGATGCTACTGTTGTAGCTGTTGCGCCTGAATAATCAGAAGCCTTACCTGTAACCTTGCATACGATCTTATGACCTATATCAGCTGCAGTAATTGTATGTGTTGTTGTCTCATTAGCTGCACTTGTGATTTCTGTCATAGTATTATCGTCTTCTTATTACCATGTATAGTTTGCTTTATCGGATCCATTCATGGCGGCAATCGGTG